>ENA-ORBV01005856-ORBV01005856.1-microbial-mat-metagenome-genome-assembly--contig:-NODE-5856-length-22155-cov-5.118127_pt1 | contig 22155 bp, 19 predicted proteins | sample MGYA00237777_ERZ505514 | MGnify/ENA primary metagenome ERZ505514 (study PRJEB26160, sample SAMN06269048) | microbial mat metagenome | isolation source: Oligotrophic lake microbial mat | place... | reverse complement strand
AGGGGCAATCGGAGTTCGGGCACAGGGGGCAAGCCTACACAAAGACCGAGCTGATCCTGGACACGAACCAATAGAGCCCCATCGCGGTGATCGCAGCGGAGGCGGGACGACGAAGCGCGTGTTCGGCCAGCGGCGCCGTGCGGCGCCACGCGTACATCACAGCCGCAGCGCCCATGAGCACCGCGAGCTGGCCCAGTTCCACACCCACGTTGAACCCCGCGAGCGCCGTGACCCACTGCCCGGACGGGAGCGACAGTTCAGCGAGCACGCCCGCGAATCCGAGGCCGTGCAACAGACCGAATGCGCCGATGAGCCACAGGCGTCCCCGGCTGAGCGTGTCGCGACGAAGGTTTTCGATGCCCACATACGCGATCGACAGGGCGATCAGCGGTTCCACGACCGAGGACGGGATCGAGATGAGTCCACCAATGGCGAGCCCCAGGGACACCGAATGCGCCAGGGTGAAGACGGTCACCTGCGCGATAAGCGATCGGACGCGCGGCGTCAGCAGAAACAGGCCGAGCACAAACAGGATGTGGTCGAGCCCCTTGGGAAGAATGTGCTCGAAGCCAAGCAGGACGTAGCGGCTGAGCGTCGCGACGTGACGTCCGGGTTCCCGCACCGGGATGGCCTCGGTCATGTCCTGACCATCCAACCAGTGCACGGTTTCTGTCATCTCATCACCGCGCGTGACGCTCATGGGATACGTCCCAAAAATCAACCGGCTCTGCCACGTGATGTCACGGCTCTGATCGGGCAAGACGCCGGTCAGCACAATCTCGACTTGCCCATCGTCATTGATACGGGGTGCTCCCGCCGTCAGGGCGACGGATGTGCCATCCGCGGCGATCAACGAGCGTTGGGTGATCAAGGCCCGATGCGCGTCGACCCGCGAGAGGACAGTGCCGGTCACAGGCGCGCCACCGGCCAGTGCGTCCAGCGTCGCCAGAAGCGGTGTGGCGTCAGCGTTGAGGATGACCTGCACGCGCGAGGCCGTCACATCGATGCGCGCGCCGAACGTGGAGAGAGGATGGGCGATGAGCGTCGTGCCGGCACACAGCACGGCCACGAGAATGGTGATGCGACCAATCATCGGTTGCCTCCCGCCGCGAGTGCGTGGTGGCGACGCGCGTCTTCCTGTTGTCCCAATTGGGCGTACGCATCGCCGGCCAGTTGGAAGTGATCCGACGTGGGGGCCGAGTCGAGTGCGGGTTTCAGACGGGCGAGGGCGTCGGCCGGGCGCTGTGCGGCCAGATCCAGCCGCGCAAGGCCGATCACCGCGAACGGGTGGCCGGGAAAGAGCACGTCGGCGCGCGTGAATTCACGGGTCGCCGCGGCCAGGTCGCGTGCCGTGAAGTGCAGGTGTCCCAACTGCGCCGCATGCCAGGCCTGCGATTCCACATCGTGTGCCGAGGTCGCCGAGTCGGCCATCTGCATCAGCATGAGTGCGCCGCTGATGTCACCCTGCAGCTCGCGTGCGTATGAGGCGCGCGCGTACGACGTGGCATCGGGGCGTTGGGCCAGCATGCGGTCGAACGCGTCATACGCCCGCTCCCGATCGCCCAGTTCCAGATGGGCATCCCCGAGGATGCCATCGATCACAGGGTCGTACGCGCGGAGTGCGCGACATCGCTCAGCTTCAAGGATCGCCTCACTGAACCGATGTTGGGCAAGATACACGGTTGCCCGCATCCGGCGCGCCAGGTAGTCGGATGGATGTGCGGCGATCACCCTGTCGAGAACCGTCTCTGCCTGCATCGCAAGACTGCCACGATTACGGACACGCGCCTGTCGCAGCCACGTGTCGGCCAGTCGCACCGCCGCGTCACTGTCGGCTGGTTCGGCGGCCAGTCGCGCCGTCATGGCCACGACCGTGGCAGCCAGACCATCTTGGGAGGTCGTAAATGTTGCAGACGACGGCTGATCCTCGCGCGCTGGCGGGGAGTCGCATGCGGTCAGGCACGCGCAGAGTGCCCACGTCGTGATCAGCCGTCGTCTCATGATTAGAACCTCACCACGAGGCCGGCGGTCGTCCGCCAGAAGGAGAACTTCGAGAAGTCGACCCCGAAGGCGTTCTGGTCGAGTTCGGATTCGCGAAGACCGCGCGTGTATCTGAGATCACCGCGGAAGCCGATGTGCTCGTTGAAGAAGCCCATCGCCCCGGCGCCGACCGACATCGCCAGTGTGTTGCCCTTGACGACCGACAACTCGCCGGCTTCGGCGAGGTTCGGGCGCAGCAGGCCCAGGCCTGCGGTCACAAACGGCGTGAACCGGCCGCGGCTGAGCATCGGCGGAGCCACGATGATCTGGCCGGTCACCGTCGTGACGCTCCGGTCGATCAGGAAGCCGTCCTGCTCGAAGAACATCGGCGTGTAGGCCGCGTCGGCTTCAACGCCGATCCAGGGCTTGACCCAGAACGTCGCGGACATCCCGACGGTGCCGCCGGTCGTGGTGGTGTCGCCGCCGAAGGTGACGCCCGCAAAGGGCGACACCATCAGTCGCGCGTCTGACGCCATCGGGGCCTGGGCCATCTGGGCCTGCGCCAAGGACGGCACGGTCAACACCGCGGCCGCCAACATAAGTCGAATACTCGTTCGCATAGTGAATGTCTCCAGGAAAGGACGATCAGCGGTTGCCGGCGCGCGGCAGCCCGACATAGGGGAAGGTGGCGAGGAAGGGGACATCGTTGGCGTTCACGCCGTCACCCAGTTGTGCGTTGATGCCGGTGTTGAAGGTGGGCGTGAGCGGCGACGCGCCGGCCATCACGCGAAACGCGATGTCCACGACGTCGTCGCCCAGTCGGCGACCGTTCGGGAAACCCGCCGTGTCGCCTGCGAGCACGCCCAGACGATTGGGATTGGCCACTGGGCCAATGGCCACGTTCAGGCGAAGCATCTCGGACGGCGTCACGCCCGCAGGCTGATTCAGGCCGGGAATGCCGGTGAGAAAGATCGTCACCAGGTCGTTGCGCGGTGCGGGCGGCGACACGATGCCGAAGAGCGCACTGAGCAACTTCGGTATTTCGGGGTTGAGCACAAACTCCAACGCGGCCCCATCGCTCGTGGGTTCAATGGCGTTGAACGTGTCCTTCGTGCTGCGCGGAATCACGACCTCATTCACCAGTGGATGTCCGAGACGCGAGACCTGGACGTACCGTGTGGACGACGCGCCCGTGGCACCGGCGCGCGCGGTGACGGACGGGCGGCTGGCCGTGGACCAGACGCCGACGATGGCGTTCGGGTCGGTGGCGGAACTCGGGCGACCGCCATTGGCGGTGAGCGCGGTGATGGGCACTTCAATCGCGATGCTGTGCACGTTGAATCCGGCGAGCGAGTCGCTGTTGTCCACATCGGCAGGCGGCACGGCCAGCAGGTCAAACACGTTCAGGTCCACGAAGAAGGGATCGTCGCGCTGTCCGGCAAACACCTGGGTGCTGTTGGGCAACTGGCGCACGGCCGCCTGTGCCAGGGCGGCGTAGTTGGGGGTGGACCGCAACCCGACATTGACCGGCGGGGTCGGCAGATCGGACGCGAGGACCGTCGCCGCACCAGTGCGGCGGGGGCCGACGACCCGCGTGACCGAGTACGACTGACGGACGTTGAACGCCGGCGAGTCCAGCGACGTGATCGTGCCGGTGTTGTAGAGGAAGGTGTTGGCGTTGAGCGTCTGCGACTTGAAGCGGAACTGATACGTGACGTCTTCGACCGCGTCCCCGTTGTTGTCCACCATGATCTCGTAGAGCACGTTGTCGTCGAACTTGAAGAAGTTCGGTCCGCCGTACGGCGCTTCGAATGGGATGAAGTTGGCGATGAGTGTCACCCGGTCCGAGTTGTTGGGGCTGACAAACGCATACAGGTCGGTATTGTCGGCCAGCGGGTCACCACTGATCAGTGGCGCCTCGCGATGGCTTGAGGCTCCGGTGGCGTGGTCCCACCCTGTGCCGAGTGCGGTGAGCATCACGGCGCCGAGTCCGATGAGAGTCGTCAGTCGTTTCATAGGTCCTCCTTTGATCCGATCCGGAGGAAGTGTCCGGGTCGGTTGTGTTCGTGGGGTCTACGGGGGGTGAGTGCCCCCGGATGGGTCAATCCGATCGGTGTTGGCGGGCGTAGTCGCATTCCTAAAAACGCCGTGAATCAGTACACTGTCTGGCGCGAGGAGACACGTTTATGGCAGGCATGCACGAAATTGACTACAAGATCTTCGGTGACGACATGCAGTTCGTCGAAGTGGAGCTCGACCCGAGCGAGGCGGTGGTCGCCGAAGCGGGCGGGATGATGTACATGGACGACGGCATCGAGATGGAGACCATCTTTGGTGACGGGTCGTCGCAGGGGAAGTCGGGATTCATGGGCGCGCTCATGGGGGCTGGCAAGCGCCTGCTCACGGGTGAGTCGTTGTTCATGACGGTCTTTCTGAACCGCAGCACCTACAAACGCAAGGTCGCGTTTGGTGCGCCGTACCCCGGCAAGATCATTCCGGTGCACCTGTCGAAGATCGGCGGGACGCTGATTTGCCAGAAGGACTCGTTCCTGGCGGCGGCCAAGGGCGTCAGCGTCGGGATCGCCTTTCAAAAGCGACTCGGTGTCGGCTTGTTCGGCGGTGAAGGCTTCATCATGCAGAAGCTGGAAGGCGACGGATGGGCGTTTGTGCACGCGGGCGGCACGTTACTGGAACGCACCCTGGCGCCCGGCGAAGTTCTTCGCGTGGACACCGGGTGCATCGTCGCCCTTCAGCCGTCGGTGGACTACGACATTCAGTTCGTCGGCAAGGTGAAGACGGCGTTGTTTGGTGGGGAAGGCCTTTTCTTCGCGACGCTCAAAGGCCCTGGCAAAGTGTGGCTGCAGTCGTTGCCGCTGAGCCGCCTGGCCAACCGCATCGTGGCGGCCGTGCCGGGACTTGGCAAAGGTGGCAAGGAAGAAGGCTCCGTGCTCGGCGGCCTCGGTCGGCTGCTCGACGGGGACAGGTAGGAAGGGCAAAGGCCTTTCGCCTTTAACCTACGAGCGGATCTTCACTGTAGTCAGCTGGCCTTCTATAACGTCGTCGCCGATCGCGATCAAGAGATTGCGGTCGGCGATCGAGACGGTCATTGACATGCGGCGATCGAGCTTGGCGACAAGCGCGGCGATACACGTGCGGTCGAAGACGTAGAGTTCAACCGCCTCGGCACGATGGATGCGTTCACCTGCGATCTGTCGCAGCCACTGGCCGGGATCCTTGTGTGTGTAGATCGCCACGCGGCCGGCGGCCTTGCTGGCCTTGTGCAGTCGCGCGGGGTCGGGTAGGCCAATCTCAATCCACACCTTGACGACACCGGTCAGGTCACGCACCGCCAGCGTCGGCTCGTCGGGATCCGAGATGCCGCTCGAAAAGGCGAGGCCGTCCGTGTATTCCAGGCAGTAGGCGAGCACACGGGCGACGAGATATTCCTCGCTCTCGGACGGGTGTTTGGCGACACGGAGCGCGAGTGTCTCGTAACACCCGCGGTCCGTATCGGCGAGATCGATGTCGAAGTTGTAGATGGTCGCGGTCAGGGCCACGCCGAGGCTATTTCTTCGGCCTGGCGAGGACGGCGGCGGCCGTCTCCCTGCTCAGTGGTGCCGAGCCTGCAGGGAAGCCGTTCTGCTGCAGCATGTAGGCCGTGAGGTTCAAGGCCTCGGCGTCAGACACCACCGCCGATCCGTCGTTGGGCATGGTCAACACAATGACCGACACGAGTTCGTCGATGGCCTTGCCTTCCCACTTCTTGAGAAAGGGTTCATCGCCCAGCGGCAGATCGGCGGCCTGCTTCTTTGCCGCCACCGTAAACGCGTGGCACTCGGCGCAGATCTTGTCGAACTGCGCCTTCGCACCATCCGCCTGGGGCTTGGTGTAGATGCCGTCGTTGGTCGTCTTCTGCGGACCCGTGGCGCGCAAAGCGACGGCGGTCGACACCACGAGTACGCCCGCCACCATGGCGAGGATGTTCCTGCGCATGAGTCGGCCTATCTCCAGCTGAATCCGTGTTTGCTGAGCGGCAATGAGCGCACACGGGTGCCGGTCGCCGCAAAGATCGCGTTGGTGATTGCGGGCAGCACTGGCGGCAGCGGTGGTTCGCCCAAGCCGGTCGGGTTGTTGTCCGACGTCAGGAAGTGCGCTTCAATCGCTGTCGGCGCCTGACGCAGACGCAGGATCGGGTACGAGTCGAAGTTGGCCTGTGCCACCTTGCCGCCGTCGACGGTCAATTCCAGCATCAGCTGACTCATGCCGTCGATGACCGCGCTGTGCACCTGACTCTCCGCGTTGAGCGGATTGATGACGTGTCGACCGATATCGCTGGCGACCCAGACCTTGTTCACCTTGATGCGTTTTTGCGCGTCCACGTTCACTTCCGCCACCTCGGCCACATAGCCGCTGTGGCTGAAGTGGAAGGCCACGCCCATGCCGGTGCCTGCGGGCAGCGTGCGTTTGCCCCAACCGGACTTCTCGGCCACCATCTTCAACACACCGGTCATCCGTTCGGCGTTGAATCCGCCGCCACCCTGGATGGCGATCGGCGTGCGGGCCATCAGGTCGAGGCGGAACTGCACGGGATCCTTGCCGGCGGCATGCGCAAGTTCATCGATGAACGACTGCATGACAAACGAAATGGCGCACGCGCCAGGCGCGCGATGGGCACCTGTGGTGACACCCAGCGGCATCAGCGACTGGTGGATCGCGAAGTTCGGCACAAACCGCGCGGGGAACTCGGTCGGATTCAGTGTGGCGGATCCGGCAAGGCGCGGCGCCTGCGGTTGGCCCTGCGCATTCGTGGTCGGTGCGCCGGCCACGCTGAAGGTCACGAAGTGATTGCGCCACGCCACCAACTGACCGGCGGCGTCCACACCGCCCTTCAGGGTGTGATACCCGGCGGGACGGAAGACTTCCTGCCGCATCTCGTCCTCACGTGACCATCGCAACTGTACCGGCGCGCCGACGGTCTTGGCGATGACGGCGGTTTCCACCACGTAGTCGTTGTAGAGGCGACGGCCAAAGCTGCCACCCATGCGGGGGAGATGGACGGTAATGTTTTCCGGCTTGATGCCAAGCGCGGTGGCCATCGTGTTGACGACGCCGCCCGGCTGCTGGGTGCCGGCCCACATTTCCAATGTGCCGTTGGCTGCGTTGAAGATGGCGGTCGCGTTTGGCGGTTCCATCGGGGCGTGTGCCAGGAACGGGTATTCGTAGCTCGCCTCGACCACCTTGGCGGCCGACGCGAGTGCGGCGTCCACGTCGCCGTCGGTCCGTGACGTGCTGTGCGGCGCTTCTTTCGCCAACTGCGCCGCGCGTGTGGAGAACGCCGCGCTGCTGTCGCTGGCGGTGATGCCGTTGTCCCAGGTGACCTCCAACTTCTTGCGCGCGTTTTCGGCGTACCACCAGCTGTCTGCGACCACCGCGACACCGCTCATCGAGCCGCCACCGTGGCTTTCGGGCACGATGAACGCGTGTTTCACACCAGGCATGGCCTTGATCGCGTCGAGGTTGGCGCTGATCGCCTTGCCGCCGATGACCGGGCATCGCTGATACACGGCGTACAACATGCCGGGCACTTTGACGTCGCTGCCAAACAGCGGCGCACCGGTGACGAGCTTGAAGTTGTCCACGCCAGGAATCGGTTTGCCGATGATCCGGTAGTCCTTCGCGTCCTTGAGCTTCAGCTCGGCGAGCACCGGTGCCGGCATTTTTGCCGCCGCGCTCGCAAACTCGCCGTACCCAGCCGAGCGATTCGAGCCCGCGTGCACGAGACGTCCGGGCGTTGTGGTGATTTCGGCGGCGGGGACGCCCCACGCCTGCGCGGCTGCCGCGATCAACATGTGGCGCGCCGCGCCACCCATCTGGCGCATCGGCACCCAGTTGTTCGGCGTGGCGGTGGAGCCGCCGGCCGACTGTCCGCCGTACTTGGCCGGATTGAGATCGCCCTGCTGGATGCGGACGTCCTTCCACTCGACGTCGAGTTCTTCGGCGATGAGCATCGGCAGCATCACCTTGACGCCCTGACCAATCTCCGGGTTCTTGGCGATGATCGTGGCGATCCCGTTGCTGTCGATCGAGATGAACGCGTTGGGTTCGAGCGGGGGGGCGTTGCCGCCTCGTCCCTGCGCGAGAACATCGAGTGGATCGAGATAGGTGGCCAGCATGAAGCCGCCACCCGCCAGAGCGGTGACCTTGAGGAAGCTGCGGCGATCCACACGTGGGAGTGTCAGGGTCGAGCTCATTTCGCCACCTCGGGAGTTGCTGTCGCGGGTTGTGCGGAGGGTGCCAGTTCTTCAGCGCCGGTTCTGACCGCCTGGTGGATGCCCTGACGGATGCGGATGTAGGTGCCGCATCGGCACAGGTTGGTGTTCATGGCCGCGTCAATGTCGGAATCGGTCGGCTTGGGACGTGCGGCAAGCAGGGCCGCAGCGGCCATGATCTGGCCGGCCTGACAGTACCCGCACTCGGGCACGTCGAGTTCCTGCCACGCCTTCTGCAGCGGATGTGACCCGTCCGGCGACAACCCTTCGATCGTCACCACGGCCGCGCCGGCGACATTACTCACCGGCGTCTGGCACGACCGCACAGCACGCCCGCGCAGGTGCACAGTGCAGGCGCCGCATTGGCCGGTGCCGCATCCATATTTGGTACCGTGAAGGCTGAGCACGTCTCGCAACACCCACAGCAGTGGCATCTCGGCCGGGACGTCGACAGTCGTCGACTTTCCGTTAACGGTAAAGGTGACAGGCATGCCGGCGATTATAAGGGAAGGTTCAGGGTTCTGGGTGCTGGGTTCAGGGTTCTGTTCTGGGTTCCTGGTTCGGTCGGTGGATAATGTAGCCGATGAGTCGTCACCGGGAGAGTGCAGGCCTTGTGATGTTCCGGCGCTGCGACGCGCGCAGCACCGAGGTCCTGCTGGCCCATCCGGGTGGACCGTTCTGGGAAGGCCGCCACGAGGGGGCCTGGTCCATTCCCAAGGGTGGCCGCGACAGACACGAGACGCCGCTGGAAGCCGCGTTGCGCGAGTTTCGCGAGGAAACCGGGTTTGACCCGAGAGGGCCGTTTCATTCGCTCGGGGAGATTGTTCAGCGGTCCGGCAAGACCGTGCACGCCTGGGCCTTCGAGGGGGACTGCGACCCTACCCAGGCGCGGAGCAACACCACCCGTACTGAGTGGCCACCGCGGTCCGGGCGATTCATCGAAATCCCGGAGGTGGACCGTGTGGCGTTTTTTTCGATTGATGACGCGCGTGTGGTGATCAACGCCGGCCAAGCAGAGTTGCTTGACCGGCTGATCGAGGTGCTCGCGATGCTCCGCGCCTGAGAATTTTCCGGGACTAGGACTTCGGAATCGTCCAGAAGTAGATCATCCGGCCATCCACTTCCATCGTCTTTTCCGGCTCCCACTCACCCATATCGAAGCTGTTGGAGACGATGCGGGTGCCGGGCTTGAGTTCACGCTTGAGCTTGGGAATCAGCTTCACGTTGAGCGACGGCAGCAGATACAGCGTGACCACGGTGGCTTCGCTGAGGTTGGTGCTCTCGGCAAAGATGTCCGAGTTGCTGAACTTGACCTTGTCGGTCACCCCCGCGGTCACCGCGTTGGCGTTGGACTCCTTGATGCGCTGGGGATCGATGTCGATGCCGACGCCGCGCGCGCCAAACTGTTTGGCGGCCGTGATCACGATACGGCCGTCGCCGCAGCCAAGGTCATAAACGACGTCGTTTTTTGTCACGTTGGCCATCTTGAGCATGGCATCCACAACGGTCTGGGGCGTCGGGACATAAATCACGTCCGGGCTGCGCAAGGGTGCCTGCGCCTGTGCCAGTGGCGTGATCTGCGTCAGTCCGACAACGAGCAGGGCGGCCGCGAGCGTCGTGAATCGTCGCATCATGATTTGGGAACTCCTGGGACCCATTATAGGGGCACCCGGCTACGGGGCACGTTCAACAATGATCAAGGTTGCATCGTCCTGCGCCGCACCGCCGGTCCAGGTGATGACAGCAGCGGTCAGGGCATCCGCGAGCCCTTCGGCCGAACCCGCTGCCGTTGAGGCGGCCAGCGTGGCGAGTTGATCGTCGCCGAACTCTGTGTCATCCGCGCGGCGGGCCTCGCTCATCCCGTCAGTGAAACAGACGAGCCGGTCTCCGGGGCCGAACGGTGATCGCCCCGTGGTGTAGGTCCAGTCCGGTGAGACGCCCAACACGAGTCCCGTCGTTTCGAGATGGTCAATGGTTCCGTCGGCGCGGATCATCAGCGGCGGATTGTGGCCGGCGTTGGCGTAACTCACATACCCTTCCGCCAGGTCCACGACCACGTAACAAAACGTCACAAATTTTCCCGACGCGATGTTGCGGCAGAGCAGGCGATTGACCGATCCGCACACGTCGTGTGGCTCAGCCGTCGGTGTGGCGAACGCGCGCACGGCGGCCTGAAGGTTCGACATCAGAAGCGCGGCGGGAAGGCCTTTGCCGACCACATCCGCAATGGAGACCGCCATGCGGGTGTCGGTGAAGCGAATGACGTCATAACAATCGCCACCGATGCCGGCCGCCGGTGTCCATCGCGCCGCGACCTGGCATCCCGCAAGGGCGGGCATGGTGGCCGGCAACAATGCGCGTTGGATCTGCCGGGCTTCCTCGTAATCGCGCGAGAACCGCGCGTCACGTCGGCGCGCCGCCTGGCCCTCGGCCACTTCGCGCTGGACGACCTCGACGAGTGTGGTGTCGTCCCAGGGCTTTTGCACAAAGCTGCGTGCCCCGCGACGCATCGCTTCGACGGCCGTGTCGATGCTGCCCCAGCCGGTCATCACCACCACCGGCAATCCCGGGTCCTTGGCACGCACTCGTTCGAGCAGGTCGAGACCCTCGCAGCCCGACGTGGTGTCCCGCGTGTAATTCAGATCCATCAGGAGCAAATCGTAGGGCTGGGACGAGACGCGGTCGATGACATCACCGACCGAGCCCACAAGATCTGTGTCATATCCCGCATCGACCAGGAGCAGGCGGAGCGCTTGGAGGATGTCTGGCTGGTCGTCGGCGACGAGAATCCGCGAGGGCACGTCGTGTCTATTTCAATCCCCGTGCCACGAAAAACCTGGCACGGGTTTTCCTACTCATTGGGGTGAATCGTCGTTTCTCAGGCGCAGGACGGGCGATAATCCCATTTGTGGGACGCGGTTAATCTGGAATCTGGAATCGGGGGGGAATCGGAATTTGGCCATGCATTCAGGTCGGGTGTTAGTTGCTGACGACCAGGCGGACGTCCTCAATGCCCTGCGGCTGCTGCTCGGGGGCGAAGGGTATGACGTCACAACCGCGACCTCGCCCAGAGAACTGGTCACCGCCCTCGAAGGTGCCGACTATGACGTGGCGCTGATCGACCTCAACTACACGCGGGACACCACGTCCGGTCAGGAAGGTTTTGCCCTGCTCGACCGCATCAAGGCGATCGACCCGACCCTGCCGGTGCTGGTGATGACCGGGTGGAGCAGCGTGTCCGGCGCGGTCGAAGCGATGCGCCGCGGCGCGCGTGACTACATCGAGAAGCCGTGGGACGACGAGAAGTTGCTGGTGGCGGTGCAGACGCAGCTGGAGCTGCGGCGTGCGCTGCGACGGAGTCGGCGTCTGCAGGAGGAAAATGCGCGCCTGCATCGGCGCGACCTGCCAACCTTCATTGCCGAAGCGCCGTCCATGTTGCAGGTGCGCGAAACCATCGACCGTGTGGCCCCGTCGGACGCCACGGTCCTGATCACCGGGGAACACGGGACCGGCAAGGAAGTGGTGGCGAGCCTGCTCCATCGGCTCTCGCAGCGTGCGTCGAAGACGCTCGTCACGATGAACGCGGGCGGGTTGTCGGAAGGTGTGGCCGAAAGTGAACTGTTCGGACATGTCAAGGGGGCGTTCACCGATGCGCGGACGGACCGGATCGGGTGTTTTGAGCTGGCGGATGAGGGCACGTTGTTCCTCGATGAAATCGCCAACATGCCCACACGGCTGCAGCCGAAACTCCTGCGGGTGTTGCAGACCGGTGAAGTGCAGAAGGTCGGATCGTCACGTGTGATTTTTGTCAACGTCCGCGTGATCTCCGCCACCAACGCCGATCTGCCCGGTGAAATTTCCTCGGGCCGGTTTCGCGAAGACCTGCTGTACCGGCTGAACACCGTCGTGATTCATCTGCCGCCGCTGCGGGACCGTCGCGAGGACATCCTGCCGCTGGCCGAACATTACCTGCTGCGGTACGCGGAGAAGTACAAACGCGTGTTCGCCGGATTTGATCGTGCGGCGCGTCAGGCGCTGGACAGCCACCTGTGGCCGGGCAACGTCAGAGAACTCGGGCACGCCATTGAGCGAGCCGTGTTGATGGCCCAGACCGAACACATCACGACGCAGGACCTGGGCTTGCAACCCGGATCGGCGCCATCGGCCGCGGCCGCAGAGGACATGACATTGGAGCAGTCGGAGAAACTGTTCATTCAGAAGGTGCTCGCGCGCCATGGCGGCGACGTCCGCAAGGCCGCCGAACAACTCGGCGTCAGCCGCAGCGCGTTGTATCGGCGCCTGCAGTACTTCGGACTCTGATGGCGGCGCCGCAGGACTCGTCCGCTCGCCGGGGTGCGCCCCAGGCCCGCAATCTCGAATTGGCGCTGACCGTTCTCGTGTTGGGCGGCGGCGCGCCGGCCGTCGCTGTGTCGCTGTATTTTCTGTGGCAGCGGGAACTGGCACCAGAGGTGGTCTGGACGCTGACGGCGGTGATCCTGGTCGTGTGGATGGCGGCCGCATCGGCGGCGCGACAACTGGCGGTGCGGTCGCTCAATGTGATCGCCAATCTGCTGGGGGCACTCCGCGAAGGGGACTATTCCATTCGTGGCCTGAGCGCACGCAGCGGCAGTTCCATGGCGATGGTCATGCGCGAGGTCAATGACCTCGGCTCCACGCTCCAACGCCAACGAACCGAAGCGGTCGAGTCCACCGTGTTGTTGACGCACGTGATGGAAGAAATTGGCGTCGCCGTGTTCGCCTTTGACCCGACCCACCAGTTGCTGCTCGTCAACAAGGCCGGCGAACGGTTGTTCGGCCAGCCGTCAGCCGTCCTGCTCGGGTCAGCGGCCTCGGCGCTTGGGGTGGACGAATACCTGTCGGGCGCCCCCCGTCGGCTGGTGGACCGATCCTTCCGGGGCAAACCGGGGCGGTATGAAGTGCGACGCGCGATGTTTTATCGTGATGGTCGTCCCCACCATCTGATCGTCATGGCCGACCTCAGTCAGGCGTTGCGAGAAGAAGAACAAGCGGCGTGGCAGCGTATCGTGCGCGTGTTGTCGCATGAGATCAACAACTCGCTGACGCCGATCAAGTCCATCGCGCACTCGTTGCGTCGCATCATCGATCGTGTGGATCCGTTTCCGCGCCAGGACGAAGTGTCGCAGGGCATGTCACTCATCGAGGAACGGTCCGGCGCGCTGGGACGCTTCCTCCGGTCTTATGCGCAGTTGGCGCGACTGCCCAAACCTCAGCCGAAGCCGCTCAAGGTCACCGAGTTGGTGACGCGGATCGTCGAACTGGAAAAACGCCTGCCGGTCGTCGTCAGTCACTCCGCCGACCTGGATTTGGTGGCCGACTCGGATCAACTCGAGCAGGCGCTCATCAACATTGTGCGCAACGCCGTGGACGCCTCGCTGGAAACGTCCGGCGGCGTATCGGTGGGCTGGCGCGCCGACGGCGCCGACTGGATCGAGATCACCATCGACGACGAGGGCAAGGGACTGCCGGATACCTCGAACCTCTTTGTGCCGTTTTTCACCACCAAACCCAATGGGTCGGGCATCGGCCTCGCGTTGAGCCGGCAGATCGCCGAAGCACATGGCGGCACAATCACGCTGGTGAACCGCGTGGGTGGTCCCGGGTGCCGGGCCGCCATCCGGCTGCCGGTCACGCCTCGCTGACTCGCGCCTGGAGTGAACGTCCGGGACACTGCTACGACAAAAACCGGACGCGGTCGCCTTCGTTGATCTCGGTCAACGCGGATGTGATCACGTTTTCGCCCAACTGCAGGCCCTCGATTACCTGGGTCAGCTCCGTGGTCGCGACGCCGAGTCGGACGTCGCGTCGCTGAACGAGACCATCCTGCCCGGCGACCATGACATAGGTCGCGCCGCCGGTGCGAAGGATGGCGCGGGTCGGGACCACCATCGCTTCGGGCACTTCGCTGATCAATATTTCTCCCGACACTGGTGCGCCCACGGCCAGCGGAGTGGGCAGATCAGCCGCGCCTTCTTGCGCGGCCGGCTGCGGCGGCAGGGCCACCGTCACACGTGTCGTCGCGGCATCCACCGAGGCCGCCATCATCACCGACGTCACCACCAGGCTGAGCGGGGCCGCACCAAGTGGGGAGATGGTCACACGTTGACCGGCCATGACCTTGCCGGCATCGGCCACGGCCACGTCGAGTGTGACCTGCAGACGTGTGGGATCCGCGATGCGCAACACCGGGTCGTTGCCCCCGCCCATCACCATGTCGCCACGGTAGTGCCATCGCTTGAAGACCACACCGGGAAACCGTGCCCGCACGACATCACGCGTCTCGGCGGCGCGAAGGCCGGCGAGTGTGGCACGCGTGGCCGCCAAGGTGGTCTCGGCCGTGGCGAGTTCCCCCTTGGCCGCATCCACGTCCACACGTGCGGTCAGTCCACGCGCAAACAGGGCCGTGCGTTCGTTCACACGCGCGGTGGCATCCTCCAGGCGCGTCGTCCACAACGCCAGGTCAAATTCCCCGGACTCGATCGCGGCCGTCCGGCTCGGTACTTCAAACCTGGCCACAATGTCTCCGGCGGCCACCGTGGCACCCTCCTCAAAGGGCAGGTCCGCCACCACCGATGTCTCCGCCGGATAGATGGTCCAATCCCCGTCAGGATGCGGCGCGATCTGGCCGTTGGCCGTCACCACGTTGCGCAGCAGCGCCATCCGTGCGGGCACCACTGCCACCTCGATGGCGCCGGTCAGGCTCTGATCGGGCACCACCTCTTCGCGACCACACGCTGCGCTTGTGAGCATGGTCAACACCAGGAGCAGACTCGAGGCCGTCGCCAGTGACATGCGTGTGGGGACCAGCGAGAGCACCACGGTGACGCCGGCACCGATCGTGGAGTACCACGGCCACGCCACGGGACTGAACCAATACGTGCTGAACACGATCGCCCACGCGATCAACATCGCACCGGCCACCTGCATCGGCGGGAGTCGTCGTCGCATCGTGGCGAGGAGGAACGCGCCCAGCACAGGGCCAGCGCCGAGGCCGAGCACCGAGAGGCCCGCATCGAGCACCGATTGATTGAGCTGGGTGGCCAGCAGGGCGATCCCGATCTGCACCACACCCCAGGCGATCGTGGCTCGGTGTGCGACGCGCAACATGTCCGCATCACCGGCGCCGGGTTTCCAGTACTTCAGATAAAAATCGTTCACCGTGGTGGCGGCCAGTGAATTGATTGAGGGGGACAACGCCGCGGCTACGATGGCCGCGACGACAAACCCGGCAAGACCGGCCGGCACGTGGTCGCGCACAAACGCGGGAATCAGCATGTCGGCTCGGGTGAGCTCCGGTGCGGGCGCCTGCTGATAAAACGCCGCCAGCGCCACGCCGATGAACAAAAACAGGCCGAACTGGAGGAAGACCAGGATCCCGCTCAGCGACAGGCCCACCTGCGCCTCCGTCTTGGACCGGGCGGTCAGCAACCGCTGGACCAGGAACTGATCCGTGCCGTGGGTGGCCAGCGTCAAGGTGACGCCGCCGATGAGGCCTGCCCAGAAGGTGTACGCCCTGAAAAAATTCAGATCAAAATCAAACATCCTGAATCGGCCCGTCGCCTCGCCGAAGTCAAGGACCTCGCGCACACCGCCGGGCACGCCGCTGAGCGCAAACCACAACACGATGAGCGCCCCGGCGAGATACACAAACATCTGAATCACGTCCGTCCAGATGACCGCCGCCGCGCCGCCGTAGAACGTGTAGACAATCATCGCGACGCCGAGCACGACGATGGCGGCCCACACCGGCACACCGACCAGCGTGGCGACCACGGCGGAGGTGGCGAACAGGCGGATGCCGTCGGCGGAACTGCGTGTGATGAGAAACATCGCCGAACCGAGGTTGCGCACCGGCGCGCCGAACCGTTCGTGCAGGACCTCATACGAGGTCAGCAGTTCGCGCGCGAAATATTTCGGGATGAACAACACGCTGATGATGAACCGGCCCACGATGTAGCCCAGGGCCAGCTGCAGGAAGGTCAGATTGCCGTTGGCCGCGTAGGTTTGTGCCGGAATGCCGATGAAGGTCAGCGTGCTGGTCTCGGTGGCGACGACCGTGAAACACACCGCCCACCACGGCACCGTCCGGCTGATCAGGAAATATTCCGAGGCGGTCGTCTGCCGGGTGGCGAAACTCGACCCCAGCCAGATCAGCAGGCAGAGATACAGGCCGATGATGAAGTAGTCGAGACCCACCATGTTGGGGTCAGACTATATCGTGCGACCTGAGAGAAGATGCCGGACTTTGATCAGGAGGTCGATTCCCGTGAAGGGTTTCTGCAGGAATTGTGCGTCGGCCGGCAGGCCCTCTTTGGTCAGCACGGAATCAGCATAGCCGGAGATGAACAAGGCCCGGAGGGTGGGCCGTTGTTCGCGCAGTCGCGTCACCAGCTCTGGGCCGGTCCCCCCAGGCATCACCACATCACTGACCACGAGGTCGATCTGTTGCTCGGTGTTCTGCGCCAGTTCCAACGCGCGGGCGGGGCCATCGGCCACGAGCAACTGGTAGCCGTGCCGCTGCAGCATCTGGTGGAGCAGCTTGGCCACGCCGGGTTCGTCCTCCACCAGGAGAATCCTTTCCGACCCGCCAGGGGCCGCCCCTTCGGCGACCACCCCGGCTTCCACACTCAGCAGTTTTGTGGGCCGCATGTAAATGGAGAAGGTCGAGCCCTGACCCACGACGCTGTCCACCTGGATGACGCCGCCCATCTGGCGGACGATGCCGTAGACGGTGGCGAGTCCCAGGCCGGTGCCGCGCCCGAATTCCTTGGTCGTGAAAAACGGCTCGAAGATCCGCGACTGGGTGGCCTGGTCCATGCCCGTGCCCGTGTCACGCACGTCGAGGCGCACCCAGTCGCCGGTGCCCAGACCGGTGTGTTCGAGCGAGTGATCGACGCGCACGACGGAGATTTGAATCACGATACGCCCGCCGTTGGGCATCGCATCACGCGCGTTCACCGCCAGATTGAGCACGACCTGTTCGATCTGATTGAGGTCGGCCAGGACCGGCGGGATCGTGCCGAGGGTTTCTTCCGACACGTCGATGTGTTCGCCGATGACCCGACGCAACATGGGCATCAGGTCTTCCACCACCTTCGGAATGTTCAACACGGTCGGCTGCACGACCTGATGCCGACTGAACGCCAGCAACTGCCGGGTCAGTCCCGCCGCACGGGTCGCCGCCTTCTGGATCTCGCCGACCTGATCACGGCGCGTCGTGTCCTGGACCGGCAACTCGTCATAGAGCCAATCCGCATACCCGAGGATCGCGGTCAGCAGATTGTTGAAGTCGTGCGCCACGCCTCCGGCGAGCCGGCCGAGCGCCTCCATTTTTTGTCCCTGGCGGAGCCGGTCTTCCATCTCGCGACGTTCGGTGATGTCGCGGGTGACGACCACAAATCCCTGGAGGTCATCAGGACCGGGGTCGAGGCGGCGGATGTGGGTGGTGGCAAAAAATCGCGTGCCGTCGTGGCGTGTGCACTCGTGTTCGCGGGCGACACCACCGACCCTGACGGCTTCCGAGAGCGTCTGCAGAAACGCCTCCTGCGACATGCCGAACAGCGTTGAGGCCGGCGTATCGAGGACCTCCTGTTCCGCGTATCCGAAGACGGCCCCGGCGCCCACGGGCCAATTCACGATCGCACCGTGGTGGTCCACGATCAGGATCGCATAGTCGGTGATGGTGTCGAGCATGAGGCTCATGCGCGACTCGGTCTCGCGCAGGCGACGGTCGGCGGCCCGGCGCTCCCGCTCGCGGGCCTCGGTGACCAGCTGGCCGTGGTCAAGAATGCCGCCGGCATATTGGCCCAGCTGCTCAAGCAGTCGCAGGTCATCGTTGGGGAACAACGAGCCGCGACGCTGGACCACACCCACCACTCCCCAACGCTGGACCGATGACGAGATCGGGGCGAGAAGCACGGTTTCGCCCGTGCGGACGAGCCCGTCGCGCAGCCGTCCGTCCAGGGCGGAGAGCGGCAGGATTGTGGAGGACGCCTCGCGATAGGTGGCATCGGCCGGCCCACCCTCGGCGTCGAGGCGCAGCCCCGTGAGTCCGGTGTGTGTGGTCGCGCGCACCGTGACTTCTTCACTCGTGATGCTGTCGCGGATGGCGACAAACACGGCTGACCCAGCCGCGCCGCGCTGCGCCGCGCGCAACAAATCGTCGGACGCGTGCGCGCCACGTTCCTCCGCTTCACGATTGGCGGTCTTGACCAGATACCTGCTCAGTTCCTGTCGCTGCCACGACTTGCGCAGCCGGCGGGGCGTCGCGAAGGCCAGGTAATAACAGAGGAGGACGCTGGCTGACAGCGCGGTGTTCAGGAGTGCCGCAGACTCCTGATTGAGGGGCAACGTGCTCGTGGTCAGGGTGACCGAGTTGATGGCCGCCAGCAGCCAGGTGCCCGCCGCCGCAAAGTACAGGCGGCGCGCCGTGACACCTGAGGAACGGTGGGACTCCAGCGTGAACGCCAACGCCAGGATGACCAGCGTGCTGACGGAGTAACCCGACGCCGCGAGTTGTTGCCATGTCGGCCATGGCAGTGGCGTTGAACTGCGGAGGATTGCGGCGGCCACCGGTACGGCCAGGCCCACCACCGTCAACGCGGTCGGCACCTCCCGGAAGTGCTGAATCAGCCTGAGCAGGAGGTACGGAAACAGGAACAGAATGGCAAAAGGGATCACGGACAAGCTGCCGCCAAATGCGGCCAGGCTGACCGGCGACACCAGCACAAGCGCCAGCACCACCATCAGGATGTCGAGTCGTCGCAGGTCTCGGTGACGATACGCCCCAGCGATCGCGCCCCAGCTCGTCAGAATGAGCGCGCCGTACCCGGCCAGCTCCAGGTAACCGACCAGGGTCGTCATGGCCGACGTGCCCCCTCAAGCGAGTGGAGTGTCTGCAGAATCGTGGCCTGCACGGCGGCATCGGGTGCGCCAAACCACACGTGTTGAATTGTCCCGGCGGAGTCCACCACCATCAGAGCTGGCACCGCGCGCAGTCTAATCGAGCCGGATGACACGACGTGTACGCGCTCGGAAGCAATCCCCAGGCCCGATGCGTACGCCTGCTCGGCCGCCAACTCAGGGGATGGCGTTACGAGTCGCACGGGGACGCCGATGGCTCCAGCGGTTGTGCTGACCTGCCGATGAAAGTCCGCGCTTTTCTGGCACGCCGGGCACGTACTCCGGGCGAACACCACCACCGTGACTGGCGCTGACTGGTACAGCGCCGACGCGACGTCAATCCGATCGCCGACCACATAGTCCGGCGGCGCTGCACCGGGCCCCACGCCGACCCACCCCCGAAGCGTCGGACTCACGAGCAAGGCGGACGTCCCCGCGACGGTGAGCAGACACACCACGACCACCACGGTCGACAGGCGTTGAACGAACGCGTCACTCACGGGCGGGCCGGTGCGGAGGATTCCCGGGCAGCAGACAGGTTAGGTGATGATCCCGGTTTTGCAGACACCATTACAGGGCTCGTCCCAGAACCAGCCGCACGCCGGCCAGCGGTTGTCGATGGTGCAGGTCACGGCGCCATCACACCACGTGTTGGCCATCGGGTCGCAACCGAAGTCCGCGTTGCACCAGCAGTCGCCGGCGCCATCCGCATTCACCACAAAGCGCGCGCGAACGGCGTCCGACAATTTCTGGTGCCACGGGACCGCACTCGCCAACATCAGCGTGGTCTTGTTCCCGAGGCGGTGCATCAAATATTCGGTGACGTCGGGGCCAAACAGTTCCTGCACGCGTTCGGCCACAATTTTTGTCGCCGCGCGTGTCTCATCGCCCGGATTCGCGAACGTGGCTTCCGCGGCGGCAATGGCTGCATTCAACGCGTCCACCTGCTCGCTGCTCAGTTCAGGACGCGCATCCCGATACCGCGCGATGTGATTCACCCAAACCTCCGCGCGTTTCTCCACGGAGAGCCGCGCCATGATGTCCTTCCGGTATTGAAATGGATAGTGCTGGATTTTGTCTGCGACCGCAGACAAATGTGCGGTGGACAAGCTGTTGACCCATTGACTCGACGCGGTCTGGGCGTCAACGGAGACGGCCTTGACGAGAATCAATTCTGCCGGGAGCGTGAGCGCCGCTACGACGGCACAGAGGATGAGACGACGACGCGTGCGGATGGTCACGTGGGGTAGCTCCTTGACGTGGACGGCCGTGGACGAACGCCTCACGCCTGAGTGGCGTGAGGTGACCCGACTTTATAAGTCACTTAAAGTATTGTCAATAAAGTACTTAGCTGCTTCGCAGTTGAACGGCCACAAGCGTGATTGGACCGACACCAAGGCGCAATTCAGTCACTTGAGTTCTCCATAGAACTTCCAGTCGACCACCATGTCGCGGGTCAGCGGCATCTTGGAGACTGCCAGGCGGAGGAACGCAACCGGCATCGATCCCTGTCGCATGATCTCGTCGTGGAAATCCTTTTCGGTGCGCATGCCTGAATCCACGATGTCCCGTTTCATGCCGCGGATTTGCAGCCCACCGACCAGGTACGCCATCTGATACAGCGGCCCGTACTGTCCGCTGAAGGAACGTCGGACCTCGGCGGTGGCGTTGTCACGTTCGTGCCCGACTTCGTTCACGAGAAAGTCGATGGCTTCCTGTGGTGACCACTGGCCCATGTGGAACTTGAGCGAAAAGATGATGCGGGCCGCGCGGTGCATGCGCCAGAAGAGGGCGCCGACTTTTTTCTCTGGGGAATCGTGGAAGCCCTTGTCGTAGAGGATGGTCTCCCAATAGAGCGGCCAGCCTTCCCCGAGAAATGGTGTGCCGCCCAGGCTCGCCCGGTAGCCGTTGAATCGACTGCCCATGAAGCCCACCAGGTTGTGACCCGGAATCATTTCGTGATGCGCGACGGCGTTCGAGAAGAATTTGTTGTTGCCGCGCAGCACCTGCATGCGCGTGTCGTACTCCTGCGTGTTGGTCGGGAAGGCCACCAGGATCTGCGAGCCGCCGAGAAAAAACGGTGCCGTCAGCTGGCGCTCCGGCGACAGCATGACCATGCGGAACGACTCACTGGCCACGGCCGGGACCGTGATCAGGTCGTTGTTGCGCAGATAGGTGACCGCCTCGAACAGCAGGTCGCGCACGTATTCGGGCTGACGACCCGGCTCGACGTACATGTTCTTGACGCGTTCGACCGCCGCGCTCCAGTCCGTGCCCAGGCCCATCTGGGTCGCGGCCTTCTCCATTTCGGCGACCGTCCACGCAAACTCACGCTCGCCAAGGCGGATCAGTTCCTCGGGCGTGTAGGGAATCATTTCGTTCCCCAGATCAAAGATGAGGCCGGCGCGCCCACGCGCGGGTCCGGTGATGCCGCTCTCGTCGGCCTTGCGCGGTGCGTTCGTCTCTGGTGTGAAGGCCGCCCGCGCGATCTCGAGTTCCGCCTGCTTCTTCACATACAGGTAGGACACCTGGGCGTTGCGGCTCAGCCGATCGAAGTCCAGGGTCGTGAGCGCCGCCAGCCAGCGTTCGTAGTACGTGACGGGCCGTGTGGCGGGCGCGCCGCCGCGAACACCGCCGGTACCACGGAAGCGCTGGACCACCGGTGCCATCTCGTCGGAAGGCAGCGCGATGATTTCCTGCAGGTTGGGCACACTCGACATCGCGGGGGCCGGTGCGGGCGAGATCGTGGCGATGACCGCTGTTGTCGCTGCCGCAAGGCCTGTGGCCTCCTGATTGGCTGCCGCCACCGGTTCACGCAGGAAGATCGCGTAGTCGGTCAGCGCCTTTTCCAGATGCGCCATGGGCATCGGCATCCACCAGCTGAACAGCGGATCGAACGTGTTGTAGCTGTCTCTTATACACATCTGACGCTGCCGACGAATAGAGAGGTGTAGATCTCGGTGGT
>ENA-ORBV01005855-ORBV01005855.1-microbial-mat-metagenome-genome-assembly--contig:-NODE-5855-length-22160-cov-7.368247_pt1 | contig 22160 bp, 26 predicted proteins | sample MGYA00237777_ERZ505514 | MGnify/ENA primary metagenome ERZ505514 (study PRJEB26160, sample SAMN06269048) | microbial mat metagenome | isolation source: Oligotrophic lake microbial mat | place... | reverse complement strand
GCGTTCTCCGTCCCGTTGCGTTGTAGAAGGTCGGGGTATCCTTCCTTCCCATGCGCAAACCCTCTCTCGTCCTTGCCGTGTCCCTCGTCCTGGTGGTGCTGTATGCCTGCACCGGTGCCCGCTCTGACGCGGAAATCGCGGCGGAAGCGGCGTATGCCCAAGCGCTCGACGCTGCCCGTGTCGCGGCACAGAAGGAGCAGGCGGAGGAACGGAAATCAGTCGGGCAGGACATCGCCAACCTCATCCCCCTCGGTGAAAATATCCAGGACAATGGACTGGTCCCCCAGGGTAAAGGGGTGGTCGCGGTCGGTGAGCACATCGCCGCCACGCTACGGCTGACCCCGGCCGAGATCGGGTTGGCGACCGTCCCGAAGGCCAAGTGGGAACAGGCCGAGGCTGCCCTCTCAGCGCTGCGCAAGGAGCAGGTGGCTAATGACGCCGCGCTGGTCGCCGTCCGCCAGGACCTGAAGGCCGCTACCGAACGCGCCGATCAGTACGCCAAGGTGCTCGACGAAGAGAAGAAAAAGAACACCGGGATTCTTGCATGGGCCCGGGACAGTGTCGCAGTCGCGGGCACCATCGGTGCACTGACCGCCGTGCTCAGTATGTTCAATGGTCCGGTCGGTAACCTGGCCTCGAGCCTTGGGCGCATTCTCTGCCCTGGTGGCTTCCGTCGCCTCGAGGGTAAAGTCACCGCGGCCGAGACGCAGGTGACGAAGGTGGTCGCCGACAACAGCATCGCCATCCACGCCGTGATGGCCTCCGACGTCGGGGCCAAGGCGCTCGGGCTCCTTGACAAAGCCATGGCCAAGAACCCGCAGGCTGCTGAGGTGCTGGCCACCGCGATCAGCGGGATCACCGGGGAGAAGATGTCGATCAAGGATCTCTTCAAGACCTTCGCCAAGGAGACGGCCGAGGATTGCGATATGCAACCCGCCATCGACACGTTGCTTCAGACGGTGCGCAACACCCCTGAATTTGACACCAACGCCCAGTTCCTGGTGATCGCCAAGGAGATGGCCGCCGCCAGGAGCCTGGCATGAGTGGCGCAGCCACTGAACTCGGACACAATCCGACCGATATGTCGCAGGCCGCCGAAATCGCAATCGCCATCAAGAACAAACTGATGGTCTCTGCGTCCCACATCACGCACATCGACCGCAGCAGCCGCAACGATCAACCTCCGTTCCATGCGTTCATCATCGTCACGGTCGACCGCCGCCGGCTCCTCACCGCGGTCGAATCGGCGGTCGCCGGGCCACAGGGTTGGGTGAAGTTCAAAGAGGCCAATGGCCGCATGCAGGTCAAGACCGGCAGGGTCGAGTTCTGGGTCGACCCGAACCGGATCCCGCAGGACTGATTCCGTGCGGCACCCCGGTCTACTGCCCACCACTGACGTCACCGTAGCGATCGGCCACGTCGGGTTCTGGACGAAACCATAATGCGTCTCCGCCCCCGCGCCGAAGTGGTCTCTTTCAAAGACGCGGCCCGTGTCCTCTGCCACTTCGACCATGGCTACGTCGTCTTCCCTGGCGGCGGCATTGAGTCGAACGAATCAGCTGTCCACGCGGCAAAGCGCGAGTGCCTTGAAGAGTCCGACCGGATCCTCATCAACTGCACCGTCGCCCACCCCCCGACCCTGCAGCTGTGGCCCGAAGGGTATGCCAACGGCAAGGGCATGAAGTGGGCCGAGGGCTACCGCGGTGGCCTGTCCTACTGGATGACCGGCTCGACGTCTGACGAGCCCTACCACCCGGACCCCAAGGGTCGCCACGCCGATTTTGAGGCCTCGTTCCGTTGGCACCCGATCCATTCCGTCATCGACCGCCTCAAGCGAGAGGTGGCAGGCGATTGGTCCGACGACGTCCGGACCCGCCTCGCCATCCTCGAGACCCACCAGAAGATGAACGAGATCCACAAGTCAGCCTCGCCGTTGCGCCTCCGCCTGCCCGGGTAGTCACCTTCCCTCGCAATCCGGCCGGGATAGGATCGGGACCATGCTCAAGATCGCCGCTCTCGTGCTCGACATCTACGACGACGAGGATGCCAGCCTGGCCCGTCGGCTCCCGAACGACCTGCACGACTGCAAGGTCGCCGCACGGGACGAGGTCGAGGCCTTACCTGATCGGTCGTTCGCGCTGGTCATGAAGACCGCCAGTGGCATCCAGCGCCGGTTCCCGTTGCACACCAGCGACGCGCTCAAGCTCAGCTGGGCCTACTTCGACCAGACGAAGGCCCAGCTCCCGGCCGAAGCGGTCGCAGCGGCCGACGCCAAGTTCGCGATGGCCACCAAGCTGCTCGCCGGTGACCTCCAGAACGAGGAAGCGGTCGCCGCCTACAGCAAGGTCGCCTACGTCGACATCACGGCGTTGCACCCCCGGACCAAAGCCGCCACGGGCGAGCGGTTCTGGGGCCTGGTCATCGACGGCAAGAACACCTTCCCGCTGCACGACGAGAGCCTGGTCAAGCAGGCGATGTCCCGTTTCCCGTTCACCCGCGACGGTCTCGAGCCCCACGAACGGTTCCTCTACGCGCGCAACCTGATCAAACGTGCCGCCGCGCTCGGTGTCTCTGTCCCCGAGAATAGCCAGGCGCACCTCTACTCGAACGACTACCTCAACCTCGCGGCACTGGGCCGGGCCCTTGACGCCCGGAAGACCGCCGCGGTGGCGGCCGGCGTCGGGTACGAAGTCCTCGAGCAGCTCGCGGCCGCGGCCGGTTGTGCCCTCACCCGTGGCGAGATCGAGACCGACGCCGCCTTCGCCCACCGCCAAGCCAAGCACGCGGCCTGCGTGCACCTGACGGCTGACCAGATCGTCCCCGTGCTGCAGTCCTTCGACAAGCAGGCTGGGATCTCGAACTGGCACTACCTGCGTGGCCTCCCGGACCCTTTCGCCTCGTGCTACAAGCAGGCGACCTGCCAGGGCAGCCCGTGCCTGGTCGACGGCATCGACCTCTCGAAGGTCCCACCCGAGGCGCTGGCCCAGCACTTCGACGCTGAGCTCGCCAAGGAGTTCAGCGAGAACCCGGTGCAGACCTACCAGGCCCTGCCCGACCCTGTCAAGTCGCTGGTTCGCCAGCTCGCGACCACTGCCATGAATGCGCCGGCGCCGACCCCCGAGCGCCACTACGGTGGTGCCTCGATCGGTCCCGCCGGTGACCCCACGGCGGAGCTCAACCCGAGCTATGCCAACGGCCGCGCGATGCAGGGCTGAGGCCCGATGTCGGCCCTCAGTGACGTCGTGCCCCCGGGTCTCCTGGTCCCGGGAACCTCGGCGTCGATCAAAATTGCCAAGCCATTCAGCCCTTCCGCGGACCTGCGGAAGGTCGTGCACGACCCCGAAGCGAACCCGCTGGCGCTCGCCGATGGGCTCGATCAGGCAACCCAGCGCGAGTGGCACGGCTGGCTCCCTGAGGTCGTGCAGGACTACTGCCACCTCCGGGACAGTGACGTTCAGCAGCTCGACAAGGTCCTCGCGGTCCAGGTCTGCCTGACCAACCCCGATGTCTTCGAGGATTGGACCCTCTTCCACCACACGACGACCGCGTTCAACCACCGCCGCGTCAGCTTCGAGTGGCTCGACCAGCTCTCCGTGCTCGAGCTGGCCTGGGCGACCACGGTCATCCGCGCGCTGGCCCCGGGCCTGGTCTTTGGACCGGGCATCCGCCGCTACCTGGGCGCGGTCTGCCTAGACGCTGGCCTGCTCGTCTTCCCGTGGGTCGGTGGGGCCAGCCTATCGCTCTGCACCGAACCGTGGTCGCGTGGGTTGGTGGACCCTGACTGCGACACGATCGCCAAGCAGGTGCAGGCGGCGTGGGAAGCTGGCGAGCTGCAGGAGCTCGCCCCGAGCGACGTCGAGCACATGGACCCGCTCCACGTCCAGATGCACGACATCGTCGCCGCGCAGGCCTACATCCGTGCACAGAAGCCCCGGGACCCCGGGAGCTACCGGTGAACACCCCAGCCCTGGACTACCTCAAGCTCGCGATGGAATGGCGCCCTGGGGCCATTGGTTCCGCAGCAACCTGGGCTGCCAAGGGTATCGCGAAGCGCGTGCCCGGGTTCGAGAAGCTACCGTACCAGGTCAACGCGGCCCGCATGGGGCATACCGCGGAGTCGGTCGGCCCCATGGGTGTTCGTGATCTCGAGGCACTACACCGCGCGAGCGGCCTCGACGTCCACGACCACACCGTCTTCGGTACCTCACTGCCAGGGCACCAAAGCGGTACCCAGGTGGACCAGTCGTTTTCCCCTGAGGTGTTGGCACGCAAGACCGAATCGCTTAACCGCCTGCACGCCGGCCAACGGGGAATGGAGGCCATGCGCGCCATGGCAGCCGGGCAACCCATGCCGCCACCGCCGCTGGTTAGGTCGCCCGTCGGCACCGTGGGTGCTCCGTCGCCGGCTCCCCTGCAAGGTCCGGCTGCAGCACCCGCCGCGCCGGCGCGGTCACGGAACCTCCGCTACCGTGACGCCATGGCCCGTCGGGACAGTCCGCCTGTTGCAGCAACTCAGTCACCCACCAAGGTGGCGCTCTCGATCCTCAGTCTGAAGGCCACGGCATGAGCATGTTCGGTGTCGGCAACAACCCACGCGCACCGAAGTCGCGGGGCAGCTATGCCGACCCGCACGCGACGATCGCGATGCGGGACATCCCGACCAACATCAAGCAGGTCTTCCGCCTTTGCCGATTCTACCACCAGCAGGACGCGCTGCTCGGTGCAATCGTCGACAAAATGTCCGAGTACCCGATCACCCAGCTGGTGATCACCGAAATCGAGAACCTCACCCCGAAAGCGCGGGAGAAATGGGAGTTCCTCGCCAACGTCGCGCTCGATCTGCGCTCGACGATGAAGAACATCAACACGGACAAATACGTGTTCGGTCAGTCGTTCCACTACCTCTATTATCCGTTCATCCGTTATTGCATCTGCAAGACCTGCAATGAGGCCACGCCGATCACCGCGCTCAAGACCATCACGGTCCGCCCGATCGATGACCGGGCCAAGGGGTTCACGCTCGAAGTGAGCGGCGCATGCCCCCGGTGCAGCAAGGGTGATCGGTCCCGCACGTTCCGCATCGAAGACCGCAAGTCGGAAGCTCGCGTCGGCCTCTCGTTCGTCCGCATGAACCCGCTGCGGATGGAGCTGGAATACAACGAAGCGTCCGGTGCCCGGGACTGGTACTGGACACCACCGACGAGCATTCGGGAGGGCCTCACCGCCAACGTCCGCGTGATCGTCAACACCACCGAGATGCGGGTGCTCGAGGCCGCGTTCCGTGACCAGAAGGTGCTCCTCAACAAGGACCGCCTGTGGGTCGCCCAGGCCGATGGCGCACCCGGCCTGTGGACCGGCTGGGGTATCCCGCCGATCTTCCGCGTGCTCGAGGACGTCTACTACTACAAGATCCTGCGCCGTGCGAACGAAGCGCTGGCCCAAGAGCACGTCACCCCGCTGCGTATCATCTCGCCGTCGGCGACCGGCGACATCTCGCCGCAGCGCACCATGAACCTGGCGGACTGGCAGTCCAAGCTCCGCGTCGAACTCCAGAAGTTCAAGGGTGACCCAAACCACATCCTGATTTCACCGATCCCCCTGAACATCGAGCAAATGGGCGGCCAGGCCCGCGTGATGATGGTCGCCTCCGAGATGGAGGCCGCCGCTCGCGTCATCGCGGCCGGTATCGGCTGCCCCATCGAGATGATCTGGGGTGGGTTGAACTGGTCCGGCGCCAGTGTCTCGCTGCGCGTCCTCGAGAACCACTTCCTCAACGACCGCGAGAACAGCGAGCGCTTGCTCAAGTTCCTGGTCCCGAAGCTCGCCGCCTACTTCCGCCTCCCGCGTGTCGACATCAAGCTCTCCGAATTCAAGATGGCTGACGATGTCCAGCAGCAGGGCAACGCCATCAACCTCATGCTCCAGGGCTTCCTCAGCCGGCAGAGCGTGATCAATGAGATGGGCTACGATGCGAAGGAAGAGTTCGACCGCATGACCGAGGAGCACGAGCGCCTCAACACGATCACCATGAAGGACAACGTCGCCGCGGCGCACATGAACACCGTGATCCAGGCGCTCGAGGCCAAGGCGGCCATCATGCTCCAGTACGAGCTGCAGATCGAGCAGCAGCGGATGCAGTCGCAGGCCGAGCGCATCCGCCTGGAGGAGCTCAACTCCTTCGTGGCTCAGCTCCACGCGCAGGGCTATGCCACGCCGCTCGAGTTCGATCAGTCGGCGATGATCCTCCAGAAGCTGCCGCCGCAGCAGGCCCAGCTCATCCTGAGCGAGTGGGCGACCACCATGCCTTTCGTGACCCAGTTGCTCGCTGGCAAAATGCAGATGAACCAGACGGGCACGGAGCAGAATGCCACGGCGCTGCAGGGCTCCGCACCGGCCCAGGCGATGGGTGCGGCGGCAGGTGCCGGGATGGCCCCCGGTGCCGCCGGGCCCTACAGCGACGGCGGTCAAGGGACCGACATGTCCAGCGTGCTGCCGGGCACCGCGGCACCGGACCTGGGCGCGGCCATGCAGCCGATGCCCGAACAGCGCCCACCCCAGCGCGCCAACTCCCCGATGTGAGGCACCCATGACCGAACAGCAATCCAAGTACGGCGCCCAACCGACCCAGACCTCGAAGACCGCCCAGGGCAACCCGGGCAAGAAGGCTGTCCCGCCCCCGCGCGAGGATGACCGAAAGAAGAAAGACTAAGTCATGCCCACGCAGTTCCCCGCCGCGCTCGACACTCAGAACGATCTCCTCGTTGCCGTGAACAACTGGGGCGCGACCGTCATGGTCGGCGTGACGTCGGGGAACACCGAGATCTCGCTCTCCTCAGTCACGGGACTCCAGACGGCCGGCGGTGTGGTCGGCATCGAAGACGAGGTCGTCGCCTACGCCGGCCTGGACACCCTGTCGAACCCCCCGCGGCTGATCGGCTGCACCCGCGGCTTTGACGGCACCTTGGCCGCGGCACATGGCGCCGGCGTGCGCGCGGAGGTCCGCTGGGTCGCAACCCACCACAATGTCCTCGTGGGTGCCCTGCTGGCCATGCAGGTGGCCCTCGGCATCGCACCCGCCACCGATCCGCTCAACAACCAGAGCTTCGCCTCCCTGGCCGCTCGGCTCACCAACTCACTGCCGCTCATCCTGGCTAAGAACGGCGTTAACTGGAGCTTCACCCATTCGCGGCGCCGGATCGTCGGCACCCAGCTGTGGAGGCTGAACGTGGGCGGCAACTACGAGATCTTCACCGCACCGACCGAGCAGGAGCTCAACCCGTCTGGCGTCGCCGCGGTGACGATCACCTTGCCGGCGACACAGCAGGGGTTCATTGTCGTCCTGTGAGGCGGCCTTGGCCCTCGTCGGCGCCGTGGTGGTCTACCACAACGGCCCGCAGTGGCTGATCCCCCGCGTGCGCCCGTTCACCTGCGCGTTCTGTTTGGCGCACTGGCTGGGGTGGGCCTGGTGGGCCCTGGAGCCAGGGTGGGACCGTGCACAGGTGGCCACGACGGCCCCGCTGCTCGCCCTCCTACTGACCGGGTTTGCCCCATGGATGGTGTACGCGCCGGCGCCGGAGCAGCCGCCTGGGTAGCTGGTCAGCCCCAGTGGCTGCGGTAAACTCTGCCTGTGCCCATGGAACAGCGGTACGGTGACGTCGAGTTCAACGGGGCGGAGCTCCGCAACTTCCGTGTCGGCGTCTACGCCTCACTCGCTGACGCGACCGCGGACGTCGGGAACATCGATGGGCGCTTCTGCCGAGTCGTGGACGAGGGCGGGCGGCTCTACTACGGCAGGGGCCCGATCTGGGAGCCACTGGGGTCAGGGGTCGCCAGTGGCGGCGGTGGTGGTGGTTCGCCCACCACCTACACCCACGAGCAAACCATTGCGGCCGCGGTCTGGGTGGTCTCGCACAACCTTGACAAGTACCCGTCAGTCATGCTCGTTGATAGCGCCGGGACTGTGGTTATGGGTGGTATTCAGTTCATCAGTCGCGACCACCTCATTGTGACATTTTCTTCCGCGTTCAGCGGGCGTGCCTTCCTGAACTAAGGATGAACCTATGCCTGTCCCGTTCCTCGCCAGTATCGACCTCAACAAGAACGAGCTGCTGAACGCCCGTATCCAGAACCTCGCGGCTGACCCAGGCAGCCCGGTCGAAGGCCAGGTTTACTACAACACCACCGACAAGACCATGCGGCAGTTTAACGCCACCGCGTCGGCGTGGCGGGTGATCGGCTGGGTGGGCTCCACCACCCCCGTGGCCGAAGCGGTCGGCTCGACCGCCGTGGTCGGCTCTGCGATCGAAGCTTCGCGCGTCGACCACCGCCACGCCATGCCCGGCCTCGCCACGGCGGGCGTCGATGGCTTCATGCCTGGCACGGACAAGACCAAGCTCGATGCCGCAACCGCCTCTGCGACGGTCTCGACCCTCGCCCTCCGCGATGGCGCGGGCCGCCTCCAGGCGGTCGATCCCTTGGCGGCGCAGGACGTTGCCACCAAGAACTACGTCGACGCCTTGGTGTCTGGCCTGGATGCCAAGGCATCGTGCATCGTGGCGACCACCGCTGCGCTGGCGATCACCGCGCGCACCTCGACCACGCTGACCCTGGGCGGCACCGCGCTGACCATCGACGGCATCTCGCTCGCCAACGGCGACCGCGTGCTGGTCAAGAACAGCACGACCGGCACCGGCGCGGGCACCCACGACAACGGCATCTACGCCGTGGGCGGCATCGGCTCGTCCGTGGTGCTCACCCGCGGGGTTCTCTCCGACACCTGGGACGAGCTTCGCAGTGCGTTCACGTTCATCGAGCGCGGCACGGTCAACTCTGACCAGGGCTGGGTCTGCACCGTCGATTCCGGTGGCACCCTTGGCACCACCGCGGTCGCGTTCGTTCAGTTCAGCAGCGCGGGCGCGTTCACCGCTGCGAACGATCCCGGCAGCACCGGCACCGGCGTCTATGACGGCACGGTCGGCAGTGAGTTCCGTTTCCGGGCCATCCGCGCTGCCAGCACCAGGGTCACGGTCACGCTCGCGACCAAAGACATCAACATCGATGTGGTCGAAGCAAACCTGACGCTGAACAACATCGGCGGCACGCTCTCGTTGGCCAAGATGGCCACCGTCGCGACTGGTACGGTCTTCTACCGTACGACGGCCGGCACAGGTTCCCCCGAAGTTCAGACCCTCGCAACGTTGAAGACCGACCTCGGTCTGGCGGGAACGAATAGCGGCGACCAGACCATCACGTTGACCGGTAATGTGACGGGTTCTGGCACTGGTTCTTTCGCTACCACGATTGCTGCCTCCGCGGTCACCCTGGCCATGCAGGCGAACATCGCCACGAACTCACTGCTGGGGCGTACCACTGCTGCTGCGGGTGTCACCGAAGTCATCACGGTCGGCACTGGTCTGACGTTCTCTGCCCTGAATCTTTCCGTGACTTACGGTTCGTCAGGGACCACTGCCTGTGTCGGCAACGATGCGAGGCTCTCAGATTCCCGTACCCCGACGGCGCATGTCCTCGATTCGGCATCGCACACCATCAGCGGTAAGACGGCCGGTCAGGTGTTGCTCGCCACCGCGGCGACCACGTTTGCCTTCACCTCTTTCTCAGGTGACGCGACGCTCTCTGGTGCCGGTGCTCTGACGGTCGCCAACGCAGCGATCACCCTCGCCAAGCAGGCCAACGTCGCGACTGGTACGGTCTTCTACCGTACGACGGCCGGCGCCGGCGCTCCCGAAGTTCAGACCCTCGCAACGTTGAAGACTGACCTCGGTCTGACGGGAACCAACACCGGCGACCAGACCATCACGTTGACCGGTAATGTGACGGGTTCTGGTACAGGGTCGTTCGCAACCACGATTGCCGCCAGTGCCGTGACCCTGGCCAAAATGGCCAACATCGCCACCAACTCGTTGTTGGGCCGGACTACCGCTGCGACAGGTGTCATCGAAGTCATCACGGTTGGCACTGGCTTGACCTTCGCTGCACTGAATCTTTCCGTGGCCTACGGGGCGACTGGCACCACTGCTTGCGTGGGTAACGACGCCAGGCTCTCAGATTCCCGTACCCCGACGGCCCACGTCCTCGATTCCGCCAGCCATACCATCTCAGGTAAGACTGCAGGCCAAGTCCTCTTGGCCACCGCCGCTGCGACGTTTGCATTCACGACTATCTCCGGGGATGCCACGCTCTCTGGTGCCGGTGCCCTGACGATCGCCAACTCAGCAGTAACGTTGGCCAAGATGGCCAACGTCGCCACGTCCACCTTCTTGGGTCGTGTGACCACCGCGACTGGCGTTGTTGAGGCGCTGACGGGCACGCAGGCCACTACGCTTCTCAACAACTTCACCAGCGCGCTCAAGGGCTTGGCCCCTGCGTCTGGTGGCGGTACCGTCAACTTCCTCCGGGCGGACGGCACATGGGTCGACCCCTCCGCCGCGGGGAGCTACGCGGTTGACTTCGGTGATGCGTCCGCGACCGTCTTCGTCATAACCCACAGCCTGGGGACGCGCGACGTAGCGGTCCAGGTCTACCGCACGGCGACCCCATGGGACACCATCATGTGTGATGTCGAAAGAACGTCGACGACGACCATCACGCTACGGTTCGCTGTCGCTCCGTCCTCGGCGCAGTTCCGCGCCGTTGTCCAGAAGTGACGACCCCGTTCCATAACGGCATCAACCTCGTCCCCCGCGCGGCCGCGGGGGCGCCGACGACGTTGGCGTGGGAAGCGGGCGACATTGTTGCGGATGTGGATGAGACGATCTGGGTCTGCACGGTCGCCGGCACACCGGGGACGTGGACCGCAAACTGGCAGGAGTCTAATATCGCCAGCCGGATCGACCTCCTCACTGCGTTGACAGTCGGTGGTGCGCCGGCGACAGGGGACACCGACGCGCTCCCCATCCGCCGCGCGTCAGGCGGCACACTGAACAAAATCACGCTCGCCACCCTGAGAACGTACGTCCAAGATCAGACGCTTGGGCGGGTGGGGAAGACTGAAAACGTCGTATCCACCAGCTCCGCGCTGGCGCTCAACTCGGCATACAGAGTCACCGCCGCCACGGTCATTAACTTAACCTTACCGACCTCCTTCACCGGCAATGACGACCCTGAGGCCTGGGTGCTGGTCCGTAGTGTGCGTAGCTCCGCTGTCCACTTCACGATCGACGCTGGCAGCGGGAATACCATTGGGGCGGCGCAGACCCTGCGCGTCTATCCCGGTGATTCCTATATCATAAAACTCACCAAGGCTACCGCACCCGTCGCCTGGGAAGTCGTCGCCAGCAACGGCCTGCTGCGCAACCTCGACACCGACTGGGTCGACGCCGGTGAAATGACGATTGGGGCCGTGACGACCCCGCCGACCAAGCCGACCACCCGTGTCCGCGATAAGGTCTGGTGGGCGCGGCGCGGCGACAGCATGCTGGTGCGCTACGAGTACGAGCACACGGCAGCCGCCGGCTCCGCTGCGGGAACCGGCGATTACCTCTACACGCTGCCGGATGGCAGATCATTCGACGCCACGAAGACGGAGTTTTATACAGGCGCCATCACCAGCGTAGCCCTTGCTCGTTATGTCCGAGGTGCCGTTCAGACGTACATCACCGACGCATCGAATGTATTTCACGTCACTGTCGTCCCCTACGATGCCACGCGGTTCCGTCTCTATAACACCGGAATTGCTGGGCCAAACGGGCTCTACCAAAGCGCCACCAGTTTTAACCTCAATATAGCAACCCTTCGCTTCTCCATCGAATTCACCGCCCCCATCTCCGGGTGGACCGTTGGGGCGGTCTTCCAGGCCCCGGGTCTCGCCCGCACCACTGACACCAACTGGGCTGATGCCGGTGAAATGACGATTGGGGCCGTGACGACCGCGCCGACCAAGCCGACCACGCGCGTCCGCGATAAGGTCTGGTGGGCGCGGCGCGGCGACAGCATGATGGTTCGCTACGAGTACGAGCACACCGCCAGTGCAGGCTCCGCTGCTGGAACCGGCGATTACCTCTACACGCTGCCGAATAGCATGTCGTTCGACGCAACGAAGACGGAGTTCGTCACCGCAGCGCCCTCTGGACTTTCGCTGGCGCGATACTTCCGTAGCGGCCAGTCAATCATCTCGGACGGATCATCTAACTACGAGATTTTCGTAGTCCCCTATGACGCGACCCGGTTCCGCCTATTTACCTACAATATTACCGGAACCGGAAGCGGAACCCAGGGCTCTGCCTTCTTCGCTGTGACGTCCGGGACCATTCGCCTCTGCGTTGAGTTCACCGCCCCCATCTCCGGCTGGTCCGTCACCGACGCCATGACTGCCGTGGCGGATGCGTCCACCCAGGCGAACATGGAGGCGGAAGCCGCCGGCACGATGGTGCAGCCCGACAAGGTGAAGTTCTCGCCGGGCGTGGCGAAGGCGTGGGTGTATTTCAACGGCACCGGAACAATCGCAATCCGCGTCAGCTACAACGTGGCCAGCCTCACGGACAACGGCGTCGGGGATTACACCGTCAACTTCACCACTGCATTCTCCAGCATAAACTACGCCGCCTCGGCCATGGGTGGTGGACTCGCACTAGATGACTCAGCGACCGCGCGCACAACGTCAGCATTCCGGTTCCGCAATTATAATGTGTCTAGCGTGCTCACCGATTATGACCGGATAAGCATTTCATTCTTTGGAGATCAATAATGGCCCACGCCTTCGCGCGTCCCGATGGAGGGATCTCCGTTCTCACTATCGCCCCCGGCGTCAACCCCGCGACCGAGGCCGAGCGCGTTGCCAACCTCCACGGCTGGCAGCACCTCGGGGACATCCCGGTCCCGACCTCGCGCCGCTTCCGCAACCAATGGCGCGCAGCGGCGGGCGCCGTCGATGTCGACCTCCCGCTCGCCCGCGAGCAGATCGTGACGGAGGTCCGCGCCGAGCGTGACAAGCACCTGGGCGCCTCGGACGGCGTGTATCTCAAGGCCCAGGAGCGCGGCACAGAGAAGGAGGAGCGGGACATCGCCAGTTACCGGCAGGCGCTCCGCGACCTCCCCGCCGTCGTGTCCCCGGCGCTCGACGCCATTACCACCGCCGACGAGCTCGAAGGCTTCGTCGCGGCGTGGCCAACCAAAGTCTGACCTCGCGACCGAGCCTTGACGTTTCCGGGGGCCCTCGATACGAGAGGCCCGTGCCAAATAAACCCCGCCGTAGTCCGTCCACACCAACGAGACCCGTTGACGTTTCCGGGGACCCCGGTACGAGAGTGCCCATGCCCGGTAAACCCCGCCTGTTCTCGAACCTCGACCTCCGCACGCTCTACGCTGCGCTGGGTCAGGCCCGGGCCCACACGGCCACACCGAACGCCGCGTTCGGGGTCAGCTTCCTGCGCAACGCGATGGCCCCGACCATCGAGGCACTCGACGAGATCGCCAAGCTCCCCGACATGGCGACGGAACACACCATCTATGAGCGTGAGCGGACCGCGCTGTGCACGACATACGCGCGCAAGCACCCGAACGGGGACCCGATCACGGTCCGCCTCACCGACACGTTGAGCCAGTACGACGTGCCCGCGGACAAGCAGGCCGACTTCGCGGCGGCGCTCCGTGCCTTCAATGAGGTGAACAAGGAGTTCCTGGCGAGGCACCGCACCGCGGTGGACGCGGCCGAGGCGTACTTCCGTGGTCCGAGCGAGTTCGACATCACCCAGGTCACGAAGCTCCCCCTGTCGGGCTTCAAGGACTCGACCCCGGGCGACGTGATCGACGCGCTGTTCCTCGTGCTGGCGCCGCCGGCGCCGGCGGTCTGACGCCCCCGGTTGTGGGTCCTTCGCAGGGGAATACCCTAGACGAACGGAGCCACAACCAATGGACGCTGCTCATCTTGACGCCGCCGCTCGCCTGGCAGAGGCCACGTCGCGGTTCGAGAACCGCCAGCTCATCACCCTGGTCGTGCTGGCCCTGATCGCGCTCGGCGCTTTCGGGCTCTACGTCTGGCATCTCCTCCTCCTCGCCAAAGGGAAGCGCCAGGCGGCGGCTGAAACCGCCACCTACGATGACCGGAAGGCGCAGCGGGCTGACCGCCTCAATGCCAACATCGACAAGCAGGGTCGGGCCATCCTCGAGCACACCAAGGCCGACGAGGTCATGTCGGCCAAACTGCTCACCATGCTCGATGTCATCAACCGGACATTGACCCGGGTCGACGAAACGCTCAAGGTCGTCTCCGACCGGGTCCAGGAGCGGCTCAGCCCGAGCAACTCCCGGCGTTTTGTTGAGCACACCTTCACCGTCGACATCTGCCGCGAGTTCTGCCTGATATTCGAGATGTCCCTGGTCGAGAATGATTACCGTAACCGCCGGGAGTACGTATCGCGCAAGGTGAAGACGGCGTGGGGAGACGCGATGAACGAGGCACGCATCCGCCTGCTCACCTTCCCGCTCAGTCTCGCGGTCAGCGACTTCTTCGTCCGTGACAGCAACGCCTCCGGCGAACGCTTCCTGCTCTGCGATGAGGTGTGGAAAAAGGTTGAGCCTTACTACGCGCACACCACCCCCCTGGCCGAGCGTGTCGACGAGTCGTACCTGATGATCGAGAACGCGATCAAGGATTACGTGACGCACGTCCTGAGCGGTTCGACCGTGCCGTGGTCCACCGACAGTCTCCCCGTCCCCGCGCTGGCTGACCACGAGTCGCGGCGCACCCTCACGCTGAAAGCGAAAGGTCTGTGATCTACCGCATCCTCGCCCTCGACGGTGGCGGCACGGCTGGGTATCTGCAGGCCCGGCTGCTGGGGCGGCTTGAGCGCGCGACCGCGTCGCGCGTCTGCGCCCTCTTCGACCTGGTGCACGGTGTGTCGGCTGGCGCACTGGTCGGGGCCGCACTGAGCGTCGGCGTCCGCGCAGATGACGTGGCAGACCGAATGGCAGCGGCCGCACGGGACATCTTCCGGCGACGCGACTGGCGCCCGTGGAAGGCCTGGTACGACATCGGGACCATGCGCCGGCACGTCGACCTGGCCCTGGGCCCTGATCGCGTCTTCGGGGACTGCCTGGTCGACTTCACCTGCATGGCCACGAAGTTCGGCGCAACGGGCCTGCAGCCGCGGTTCTGGAAGGCCGACGAGGACAGGGGTGAGAGCCTGAACACGGCAGTCGTCGCCTCAGGTGCGGCCCCGGTCTTCTTCGACCCGGTTGAGCTCCCGGACGGCTGGTACGTCGATGGCGCCCTCGGCACCAACAACATGACCATGTGCGCGATCGCCGACGCCCTGCGCGCTGGCTACCCCCTCCGGGGCCTGCAGGTCGTGAACCTGCAGACCGGTCCGGCCATGGCCATGACCAAGCGCCACGGGCTCTGGGGCTGGCTCCGCGACGGCGCCCTGATCAACACCGCGGTCAAGGCCACCGACGCCATCGTCGAGTACCAGGCACACAGCCTGATCGGCTTCAGGAACCACGTCATCCGCCCGGAGCGCCACCTCGGCCTCGACAGCCTCGACTTCGCCAGGATGGACGACTTCGTGGACACCCTCTGGCGCCAGCACGAGCCGGCGCTGCGCCGTACCTTCCAGTTCTGACTCAGGTTTTCACGGCAGGGTCGGGGTCACCCGTGGCCCTGGTCCCGTTGGTCCCAGGTCTCGAGAAGCTGGTCACCGACGGCCTTCTCCTGCCAGTAGAACGGGTAGAGCGCGGCGGGGTTGTCGACCGCCTGCAGGTCGTGCAGCAGGCCACAGGTGCAGATCTGGCAGCGGTGGGTGGTGCAGCTCGCGTGGTGCACGATGGCACCATCCGGGAAAGCGATCACTGACCGGAAGTACCGGGCATGGATGGCGGCGGCGCGCGGGCGCATGGCAGCAACTCGACAAAGCGGGGCAGGCGCATGGCACCGAGCTGGACCGGCTCGTGCCATTCAGCGAGCGGCCGCGTCCAGTGGACGGTCGAATACTGGTTCTGGTAGACCACGACCAGTTGGTGGGTGGCCTCCTCGAAGGCGCAGAAGTGCACCAGGTAAATCCGGTTACTCTTGCTGTGCCGCCACATGGAGCGTGGTGCCGGACCGTCATGTAACGGCATGGATCATCTTTTCGGGAGGATGGAGTCGAGCTTGTGGACTTCGACGTAGCGGTCGTGCAACCGCGCCTGCAGGGCGCGCAGGTGGCCCGGTTCCACCGAGCGGCACAACGCACCACGGAGCTCATCGATTTCGGCGACGAGTCGCTGACGGTACCGGAAGCACCGGTACAGGTCCCAGGCGAAGGTGTAGGTCCGCCGATACCACAGCGCTCGCCAGTACCGCATCATCCGGACACGAGCAGGTCTTCAACCCGGAAGAAGTAGAACGGTGAATACTCAGTGTTCGCATCTAATACAGCATCCAGCCATTCGATCGAATCGACACTGGCCATGCCCGTCTCCCTCAGCAATTCAAGGCAGAGCGAGTAATCATAGGTCACAACACCGTGGAGGTCATGCCGGTCGACGACACCCATGATGGCCGGATCGAAGAAGAACGGGTCCCCTCCGAAACCAGCCAGGAAGACGGTGTCGGGGAACAAGATGACGATACGGGCCCGGGTTTCGCGGGGGGCGAGCTTCACGGGGTGACCCCTTTTGGTTCGGCATCACGCCGTGGTTCTTCATCGACGGGCCCGAAGACCCGGCGACACAGTGAGATGTCCCAGGCCCAGCTGGGTTCCGCATGCAACTCAACGAGGAAATTGTAGGAGCGGTAGGCGACCCAGCGCTTGGCGAGATCCTCCCCGCTGATCGCGGTGTCGTACGGCCGCCAGTTCGGCAGCTCGGCGCGAGCCATGAAGGCGCTGCGCACCATGCGCGCGATGGCAGCGAACTGCACACTGCTCGCCGTGTACTGCTTCGGTTCCAGCAACTCCGCTGCGCGCTGCGCGTTGATCAGGGTGCCTTTGAACTGGAGCATGCGCGATTCAGGGTCGCCGTTGGCGCGGAAGTCCCACCCCACCCCGTCACCGACCGGGCGGCGCCCCTGCTCACTGATGAATTTCCCGTGGAGCAACGGGGAGAACTTCCCGTCGTCGGTGAACCAGCCACGCAGCGTGTGGTACTCTGACTCGAGGTACCGGAAGCAGCGGCGGGCGAAATGGTCGGGTGGGTCGGTGTCGAGCACCAGGGACCCACCATACCGGCGTGCGAGGTGCTCACGGGCCCATTCATCGGGGCGTGTGGCGATGAACTCTTTGGTGGCGAAACCGCGACCGTCGGTGATGAGGGCAGTAACCGATTTGGACAGGGCCACGCGGTGGGGCTCCGACGGGGAAGCGAAAACAGAATGAGATTGGACGGCACCTTGGGTCGTCGGTCCCCGGTGTCAATGCTCCCTAACTGACGCGCGGGGTCAGATGAACGGCGGGGTGTAGACGTCGGCGACCGACGGCAGGTCCCGGGTGTCCCGGTAGTCCACCACACGGGTGATGAACACCGATGCGCCCTCGTCCTTATCGAACGTGGTGCCGAAGAAATCCTGCTGGTTCAGGACGGTCACACCCTGGGCGTTGGTCAGCTTCTCCAGCGTCGACCGGTCCATGCCGCTGGTGAGCTCGAACGTCGCCGTCTTCTTCATGGCCCCACGATACCACAACGCCCTGGCGTGGGCCAGGGCGCGGTGCCCACGGGCGATGTTTTGGCCGTCTGTTGGTGGTGGGACACCAACAAGGAAGTGGCATGAAGAACCACCCGGCATGGGCGCGACCGTCGTCTGCGCGCGACAGCCGAGAGCGTACCAAGAGGCCCAAACTAAACCACCGCCGGGCGAATCTTTCGCAAGTCCGTGTGCCCCCAAACGATGACTACGACGGCCTAGGTAAAAGCATGTCTAAAATTTAGACACTGAGTGTTGATTCCCGCCTCACTAATTTAGAGGTGGGTAGGGTGGGTACGTGATAACCCCCATACGCTACTAGCACTTAACCGTTACCCCCCAGGTGATTATATAATAGAGGGAAACACGAGGTGTGCCGGGGGAGTACGTGTTAAGCCCATGTGCCCCATGGGCTTAACTGTCCCCTTTGGTGATTTCACTAAGATTAGGCCGTTTTCCCCTAGGGCCGAGCGCGAAAAGTATAATTTAGCGTGATTCTACAACGATCCCCTGAGTCTCCCCGTTAAATAGGGTCCATTCCGTCATGGTTTCCACGGATGAACCCATACGGTTTTAGTTTTAGGTTATACTACCCTAATACCGACTTCAGAATCACACTAAATTACATAAATTTCTCACGGCTCTATAGAGTCCCTTAAATTAAAGTAGTTCCTATGGGGTATCATTCAAAGTAGTACAGAGAAAGGGGTTAAGTTGTACCCACCCGGCACACCTCGTGTTTTTTATGTTATATTGGCACCTGGTGGGTACAGGTTAAGTGCCTGTGCGGTATGGGGGTTATCACCTACCCACCCTACCCACCTCTAAATTACATGACGTCTTAATGGGGTAACATAGGCCCTGGGGTACTGGTGGCTTAGCAGTGGAGCCACCTTTGTCGCAAGTCTTCGCGTGCTCCGGTGGTCGCCCCTGGCATCGGTCCCCCCGTTCGTAGGCTGCACCCATGGCCCTGAAGCGCCCCAACCCGTTCGCCCGCAAGAACCCGTTCACCGTGCTCGACGCTATCCAGCTGGTGGCCATCCCGCCGGCACCTGAGACGCACGAAGGCCGTCGACCGCTCCGGTCCTACCTGGCAGCCGGGTCAAGCGGTGGTGGGATCGGGGACGCCCTGGCACCCCTCGGCTTGAAGCCGAAGCGAATCGAGGTCGAGCGCATCAAGCTCGTGCCCCATGTCGACGAAGCGGAGGAGGTCCCTGCGACCGGGGCCCAGGCACCACCCAAGGGTCGGCGGTGAAATCTAGGCCAGAATCTGTTATAAGGTTAGTATTATGATTGAGCCGGTTACCCCGAGCACACCCAACCCGATCGCTGCCGACCCCGTGCCGGCGCGCATCCCATTGCCCCCCGCCAACACACCGCGCACGCGCGAACTGCGGGGTGATGCTCCCCCCGACACCGCGGGAGCCTTCACCGCCCTGGCCACCTACAATGCCCAGGTCCTCGCGCGCCATGAGCAGGTAGCCAAGTTCTTCAGTGAGAAAGGGGCGACGCTCGCGCTGAACCCGACCGAGGCCGTCGACTACCAGAAATTCATACGTGACCACCTCGCCTATCTCAATATGCGCTTTGTGACCCTTGGTGTCTTCACGACACCAAGCCCGGCACCGGAGCACGGGGGCCTCGCACCAGATCCGGTGCGTGACGACTTCGTTCCACCGGAGGGGTTGGATCCCGCACTGGCGCGCAGCAATGCCGCCCGGTTCGCGATCGAGCACGGCGCTGATCTGGTCGCTGACAACGGCGACTGACCCCGAACACTTTCACCTACAATCAGGAGCCTCAACCAATGTCACTTCGTGTCGACATCGAGAACTTTCGTATTCTGCGAAACGTGCACATGGACGACGAGGGGAAACTCTCGGTCCTTGTCGGGTACAATGAATCAGGCAAGACCAGCCTGATCCAGGCCATCAAGTTCGCCTTCGTCGGTGAAGCGCTCGGCTATCGCGGCAAGGCCATCACCGGTCTGGTGACCCATGGTGAGACCAAGCTGTCGGTGCGTGTGCGCGTCGGCAACCACTACGTCAGCCGCACGACCACCAGCGGTGATTCGCTCAAGGCCACGGCCGAGCGCATGGCTGTGCCGGTCGACGTGCTGCCCCTGCTGTTTGACGCCAAGATGTGTGGCGACGGTGGGAACAAGCACCTGCTCGCGTTCCTCAACGGAGTCGCCAGCTCACGCTTTGACCCTGCCGTGCGTTTCCTGAATGACCCGGACGTCATCTACTACATCAACCGGGCCAAGCAGTTCGGGAAGGTGACGACGAAGCAGATGATCGGGTTCATGGTGGATTCCCGCGCGCAGCAGAGGACGCCGAGTGCGCCGATGCGCCCCGATGGGGTGCCACCGACGCTTGAACAGTTGGAGTCCAAGCGTCTCGCTGTCGGGTTCGCCCGCGGTACCCACACCAAGATCGAAGCGGACTTCACCGAGGTCCAAGCCCTCGGTCTCGCCATCGACCAGATCGCCAACCATACGGCAAGCCTGGCCGCCTATGAGACGCGCCGCCTGGCTGCGGCCATTAGTGATTCGCTGCAGGGCCGGCGCGACGCGATGACCCGGGCAGCGCACATCAACCTCAGTTCGCTCGAGAGTGTCGTGATGATCCTCGAGGCCGCGGGGCTCAGCACCCAAGCCCTCAAGGGTGCACTGGAGACCATCCGGCAGGACGTAGCCGAGGTGAACCGCACCCTGGTCGCCAATCCGCCGCCGCCGTCCATGCCGGTCCCACCGGTGCTCCCGGAGGGTGCCCAGACGCTCTGGGCCGAACTGTCCGTGAACGGCCCCGACCGGGAGGCAATCGCCTCGTACGCGACGCTGGCGACCGCTGCGCTCACCACGACCCGTGCGGCACTCACCGTGACCCAGAACACGCTCGCCGCTGCCGAGCGCGAGCACGACGCGCTGTTGCGCCAGTCCGGTGCCTGGGCTGCCTACGAAAAGGCCCTCCCCGAACACGACATCGCGGTCGAGAAGACCGAGGTCGAGTGGAAGCGGTGGGACACGGCCATCAAAGCCGTCGAGGCTGCCGAGGCTGAGCACATCGCCACGCAGGGCGATGGCTTCGCCAAGATGGTGAGCGAGATGGGGAGCTTCATCCTGCAGGGTCGTGCCGTGCGCATCGACCCGGAGCACGGTATCTTCCTCGGCCCGACCAAGATCGATGACCTCAGTGAGTCGACCAAGTGGCGCGTCGAGGTTGCGGTCATGGCCGCGGTTGCGCGGTCGCTGAAAGCGCCGCTGCTGCTGCTCGATGGGGCCGACATCCTCGACATCCGCAACCGGGCGCTCGTGACCCAGTTCCTCCTCGAGCGGATTGTTCCGTACTTCGACCACGTCGTGTTGACCATGACGGCCCGGGAAGAGCTCAACAAGGAGCTCGCGATCCCGACGCCAGGTGTCTGTAAATACCTCGTCGATGCCGGCACGGTCACCAAACTCGCGATGATCGGCGTCAGCCTGTAGGTCCCGATATGTCCCGATAAGTCCCGATTGATCTGCTGACGTATGTTGCTTGATTTTGCCTTGCTCTTCCGACCATCCCGCTCTCCACCCCGTCCCTAAGGAACTCCATGCTCTCCCGTCTCTCCGTCGAACGCTGCAAAGCCGTTCTCGCTGCCCGCTACCCTGACGTCGCGGTCTTCAGCGCGTTGTCTCCGGTCGCCAAAATCGCGGCCCTCGCCTCCGACATCGCTCACCCGATCGTCCACGCCTTCGTGCTCTACTACAGCGTCCGGGCCAAGCTCGTCGCCCCGGGGACACCCGACCACACCGCCCTGCGCCTCAGCCTCGGTGTTGCCGCTCCCGGCGCCTGGCACAAGGGTCGGCCGCCCCGGAACGCCTTCGAGATGGGCGACCCGAACCGGACACCCAGCTGGGCCGAGGAGTACACGCGCACCAACACCATCGCCGCCGGTCTCGCCTTCGCCGACACCCTCGACGAGCATGCGATCGCGGCTGCCGTCCGTGCCGAGTTCGACATCGGTGGCTTCGAGGACCTCGGTGACCCGGCCGCGATCGGCCCCGCTGATCCGACCATGAAGCTCTTCCTCGATGCCGTGCGCTACGCCCTCACCATGGTCCGCCCCGAGTGGTGTACTGCGACGGGTGATCTCGCCACTGCCCTGCCGGACGGTGCGGATGCCCGTGCCAAGGCCGTCATCGAATTCACGGCCAGTGAGAAGATCCGCCTCGCCAAGGTGGAGGAGCGCAAGAAGCGCGAGGCCGACCGCCGCGCCGACTACGTCACCCTGTACGCTGCCCACCGGGCGACCAGTCTCAGCAGCCTGCCGCCGGAGGTCCGTGAGGAGCTCGGTGCGATCGGTGCGGCGCTGATCGCTGCCGGCTTCGAGCAGGCCAAGGTCCTCACCGCGGCGGAGCTCTGGCTCGACCCGGTGAAGTTCCCGATCGTCGAAACCCTGGCTGCCTCGCTTCTGCCCAGTCCGTTGCCCACCGACCCCCAGGACCAGGCGGCCGACCGGGTTTCCGCCGTCACCGACGCCGTCGGCTTCCTCCAGCAGGAGG
>ENA-ORBV01005854-ORBV01005854.1-microbial-mat-metagenome-genome-assembly--contig:-NODE-5854-length-22164-cov-17.320551_pt1 | contig 22164 bp, 18 predicted proteins | sample MGYA00237777_ERZ505514 | MGnify/ENA primary metagenome ERZ505514 (study PRJEB26160, sample SAMN06269048) | microbial mat metagenome | isolation source: Oligotrophic lake microbial mat | place... | reverse complement strand
TGATTGGTGAAATGGGAATAGTGATTGGTGAAATGGGAATAGTGATTGGTGAAATGGGAATAGTGATTGGTGAAACGGGAATAGTGATTGGTGAAATGGGAATAGTGATTGGTGAAATGGGAATAGTGATTGGTGAAATGGGAATAGTGATTGGTGAAACGTCTCACCAATCACTTTTCACCTTTAATAATGATTTCGAGCATCCGCACCCCAAACAAGTTTTTCGCGGATGGTGCGCAAGAAACTCACTTCTTGCAATTGTACTAATCGTACCTTAAACTCATTTTTGCGCACGGCGAGTTGATGCGCGGCTGTCACTACTTCAAAACGCGAATCCAGCGTACACAGAAAATTTTCGGCGCGTCCTTCTATTTCAAACGAAATAATAGAATCATCGGAAATGACCACTGGACGTACGCTTAAATTGTGCGGCGCAACAGGCGTAATCACAAAATTATCTGCATTAGGAAAAATGATAGGACCGCCGCAACTCAAGGAATAGCCAGTAGAACCTGTCGGTGTAGCTACAATCAAGCCATCTGCCCAGTAGGAATTGAGATATGCGCCATTGATATAAGTGTGAATCGTAATCATGGAAGAGGTGTCGCGCTTCAGAAAAGTACAATCATTGAGCGCAAAGCGCGTGTCGCCGAAGATGGGCAAATTCGATTCTAAATATAACAAGCCACGCTCGTCAATTTGATACATTCCTCGTTTTACCAAACTGATGGCTTCTGGAATTCGCTTTTTTTCAATACTCGCCAGAAAACCCAATCGTCCGAGATTGATACCCAAAATAGGTACGCCGCTGTCCCGAATGTGCAATAAAGCGGATAAAATCGTGCCGTCGCCGCCGAGCGTGATTACAAAATCAAATTTTTTCACCGCAAAATCCAAGTAACTTTCAAAAGTGCCAACATCGCGTTTGAACTGGATTTTACCTTTTAAATCATCTAAATACGGGGCATAGACGTAAGCGTTTATGCCTTCTAAGTGGAGGGTGTCAAAAAGATTTTGAATATGAGGAAGGTCGGTTTCTTTAAATTCTCGGCTGTAAACGATGACTTGCATACTGTTTTGTTGGAAGATTGGAATTTTTGAGTTGAATTAATTGAGATGTGTACTGCTATTTTACAACTTGAATCCCGAAGTTAAAAATTATATCTTCCAATTACAATTTATTTTTCATTCCATTATTCCCATTTTCTAACTTTTCAAACTTCCTTAAATATTCAGGTTCAAATGTAAAAATAACCCTTTTTCCAGTAGATGGTTAAAACTGTATTCCAATTGCAGCACTTTATCATAGAAAAATACGAAATCCAAACCAACACCGCCGCCCCAAAGTAGCCGATTGACGAATGGATTATTATATTCTGAGTAGGGTTCGTGTACAAAACCCATATCGTTATTCACACCCAGAAAGACTTTCACTGGCATGGAGCGAAATTGTTTCACGGGCATCATTTTTCCAAAATTAATGCCTTTTTCCAGCAACTTAAAGCGGACATTGGTTTTGAAAAAGCCCATATCCATCCCATCTATGACGTAATAATCGTAACCATGCAGAGAATTTTTGCCGAAGCCGAGTGCCCGATTGTCATTATAAGGCTGCTGACAGCGCACGAGCGAGGCTTTTCCACCAGTTTTAAATGCGACACTAAAGCGAGGGCTAAGGGTGTAATATTTGTCAAAATAAGCAGATAAGATCAATGAATTGCGGTCATCCGACAAGCCCAAACCATCGCGCTCCAGCCGGACAGAGATGTAATTGCCCGCCATCGGGTAGGGACGCACGTCGCGACTATCGAACGTAAACTGATAAGCTAACGAAAGGTAGCGCTGCAAACTTTCTCCTTGTTGGAAAAAATGTGGATTTAAGACAGTAGCAATAGAATCGGAAATCGTATTGTGATGATAACTTAAAAAGACGCGGTGAAACGTACGCAGACCCGGACGATACGTCAGCGCCGTTTCGGCTCGAAATCGGGTGTATAAAAATTGATTATCATCTTTAAAAAACAACTGCTTATTACCCTCGGTCGCATAATTGACTTCTCGGTTACGCGCAAAAGAGACATCTGCTGACAGTCCAATCGTTTGCTTTTTATTGATGTAAGGCAAGGAATAACCGAATGAATAACTGTGCGTGTAGCCATATTTAGCGCCTATTTTAAGTCGGTCAGCACGACCTGAGATATTCAAATGTGTAAAGTCACTTCCAAAATTGACCCGTTGCAAGGAGCGATTTTGCTCGACCCACCAAACATTAAAATTGCGGTCTGCCAGCTCAAAATATGGAACCGGATAGATGTACCACGTTTCTTCTACCTTAATTTTTACAGTAAGATGGTTGGGGGAAAAGGTATCAGGTGCTGTCGTTTGAATCGTGGCTTTATTGAACATACTGGTGTTCATCACCATCTGCTCGCTCTCTTTCAGCACGGTGGGTAATGAGTTGATGTCAAGGCTATCGCCCTGCTTGAACTGCAATTCCCGAAGAATGATTGCTTCCTTCGTACGCTGATTTCCTTCAATCGTGATCAAGTCAATATGTACAAAATTTTGTGCAACGACATAAAATTTTGCTAATACCAATATAAACAAACCAATTATCCGCATTTCTTTCTAAATATAAATCCGAATGTACCACTTTTCTTGAAAATCAAAAGGATGGAGTACGACATTTTGTAGCATTCCTTCAGCGTTTACGAAAAAAAGGGGCGGTTGGTTTCGTTTTGAATACAAAACTTAGATGGCGAGAACCAGCAACCAGTATCCAGTTTACACATTCAAATAGGAAACCAGCGAATCGTAACGCTCTTTCAAGGTATCCAAATATTCTGCCTCATTGAAAGAAGCTTTTACCGTATAATTGAAGCGAGCAAACGAGGAGAGAATCGCGCCTATATTTTGGGTATTTACTTTAATGGTTACATTTATTTCATTGTCATCAGGAGTAGAAGAGAGGAACGAACTAAAAATGACCGCATTTTCTGATTCTACAATGCGAGCAATTTGGGCGAGGGAATAATCATGTTTGTGCGTTTCTAATACAATAATGCTTCCTGATTCAGCGAAAGCTGCCGTACTTGCAAAATAGCGCAAGAGGTCTTCCTGCGTCACCACGCCACAATAATTATCGTCAGCATCCACGACCGCTACCAGCGTGAGTTGGTAGTCGGCAAGCACCCGCATGACTTCGTAAATATGGTCGCGCGCGTGCACAAACGGATGGTGCAAAGACAAACTATAAGAACCGACTGCCTCGGTCGCATCAAAATTCAAAATATCATCTTCAGATATCAATCCCAACAACTGTTGGTTATTTACAATCGGTAGATGCCGTACATAAAACTCACTCATCATCTCCAACGCTTCTTCGCCAGTATCGGAGGTGCGCAAGGGGATAATCTCATCGGAAACTAATTGTTCTGCGGTCATTGCGGGTCGTCATTTTACAGTAAACGAATAGTTGCCTGTATGTGTTGATTATCAATATGTTAAAAAAAGAGAAGCAATAGGTGTGGCACATTTTCAAAATGTGCCAAACCTAAATCAGCGTAGCAAGAAAAGGATTTTTTCTACCAAAAATTTGTCAAAAAAGTTAAATATTCTCTAGATAATTGAATACATCTAAATTTTAATAAATTCAGCTCAAATTATTGGTTGTCAACATCTAATGGACTGCTAACTGCCTACTTTAAGCTGCCTACTTATTTAACCCAGCAATTTCTTTTTTTGCGCCGCAAATTCTTCTTCCGTCAATAAGCCTTTTTCGCGGTAGTCACCGAGCCGTTTAAGTTGTTCTAATAAATCGCCGCCGCCCAATTCCAGTACTGTTTCGGCTTCTTCTGGTAAGGCTACTTTTATTTCTGTGGTTGTAGCGACTACTTTCTCGGGTTGCGTTTGCAATTGAAATCCATTTTTCTCGAATTCCTCAAACTCCGGTTGAATGCGCAAATAAGCCAAGGCATCGTGTTCTTTGATGCGTTTAAAATCATTAAAACCCAATTCTACCGCTCGGTCAAGGTGAAAAAAGCCTTGCTCCGGCTGCTCATTGAGCGAGTAAGCACAAGCTAAATTAAAATGAACGGCTACATCTCGCGCATCCATTGCCAGTGCCTTCTGAAAATCTTCAATCGCGCCGTCATAGTCGTAATCTCTAAATTTTCGGATGCCGCTATTTTTGAGTTCTGTGTTATCCTGTCGTGGCGGGGCGTTTGTCGGTCGGCGCGTTTCTCGATATTCGCGGCGGTCACTGCGGCGGATATTGCGGTCGTAGTGCGGTTTTTCGCGTTCAAAATCAGGTTGCGCCCGACGCGTTACTTCTATAAATTTCTTATTATATTTGGTATCAAAATTATCCTTATCAGTTGAAAAAAACACGATGGCATCTATCAACGAAATAATCCACATCAGCGGAAACCAAAAGAAAATAAGGTAGAAAAAGCCCAGCCCAACCTGTCCTAAATAAAAACGGTGTACGCCGAACCCTCCCAGAAACAATGCCAATATACCAGCTACATTTTTATCCTTCATATTTGAAAATTAGACTTTAGACTTTAGACCGTAGATTTTAGACGCTTGTTTTGTGGACCCTTTCTTCTCCACTATTGAGTTGTTTTGGTAGCAAGTGAAATCTATCGTCTATCGTCTATTTAAAGATCAATGTACAATATTAAAGGCATTTTCGCAAAAATTGTTGCAATCTCCCGCAGATTTCGCAGATGGCGCATACTTTTGTTTCTCTCATCACTTGGTCATTTTTTTCACGCAAAGGCGCAAAGACGCAAAGTTTCTCTTGTTATAGGTCTCTCTTTCTTTTAGTCGCTCCTTCCCTTCATCAGTTTGCAAAAATTTTACAAGTAAGAATTGTAAAGTCATCCGGGTACGTCTGGTCACCTTTAAAAGTTTCAATTTTATCCATCAGCAACTTATTAAAGGTGTGAGCCGACAAGTCATAATTATTTTTTACAAAATCGTGGAGCATCTTTTCACTCAAAAAATCACCGGTTTTGTTGCGAAGGTCGGTCAACCCATCTGTAAACGCAAAAACCATTGCCGCTTCGTCCATATAATGTTCGCCTATTTCCAACTCTGGTAATTCGGTAAACGGACCCAGCATCGTACAGCCTCGGTCTAAAAAATAAAATTCATCCACAGTAGCTACCACCGGCGGATTATGTCCAGCATTTATATAACAAAGTTTTCGGGTATGAATATCATATTCGGCAATAAAAAAAGTAATAAACCAGTCGCCGGAAGTCACGAGATTAACCGAGCGATTCAAGTCGCGTACAAACTCATCCAACGCCGTGCGTTTGTTGATAAGCGTATGAAAATTGGCTTGAAAATTAGCCATGAGCAACGCTGCTGCCACCCCTTTTCCAGAAATATCGCCGACACAAAAAACGAATTTGCCGTCATCAAATTCTATAAAATCAATATAATCACCGCCCACGCCCAGCATCGGTTTATAAATGCTTGCCAATTCGTACAAACTCGTGCTTGGTAAATCTTTGGGAATCAGCCGCTGTTGAATTTCACTGCCCAATTCCATCTCGCGTTTAAGGCGTTCTTGTTCTAACTGCCTCTTAAACAAGCGTTTATTCTCAATCGCAACCGCAATAATATTAGTAATAGTTGTAATGAATTGCACCTTGCTGTACATATCCTCGTCATCGCTAAAACCGCCAATAAAAACGTATGCAATCGGATGTTCTTTGTGCTTCACTGGTATAACCACGTCAAACTCGCGGATAAGCGGATGGTCATTGTCTTCTATATTTTTTAAGTAGGAATATTTTTCAAAATAACCGGAAATATCGTGCTGCAACAAATTATCTTCAATCCCAATGCACGCCTCGCACGTCCAATTTTTCTCACCGCGCACGTAAAACACCAGTTTTTTCACACTCAATTCCCAGCTCAAGAAAGACTGGTACATTTGATACAATTCTTTAGCTGGCACATTATTGTTAATGGCTTGGGTGATGTTCAGCAGGCGGTTTATTTGGAGTTGTTTCAAGCTCAGTTCCTGCTCCAGCCGTTCCAGCTTCAACATATTGCTCTTTATATCTGAAAAATTAGAAGCCATTTTTAAAAATCCTCCACTAAATATAATCTTATTGAAGTAAAGATATAAAAAACCCGATTGGCTTTCTACTTTTATGTGAAATCGTGCCCCATCCTTTAGGATGAACTCGTAAACCAGCCTTCAGGCTGAAAGCATCAAACGTAAAAAAGCCTTTAGGCTAAAAGTTTAAAAATCCAACATTTAAAAATATGAAATTCATAACCTACAACGACCATAAAATTGCCTACAACCTCGAAGGCAAAGGCACGCCCGTCTTATTCATTCACGGCTTCTGCGAAGACAGCACGATTTGGCAGGATTTTACACCCGAAATCATCGCGCACAACTACAGCATCCTCACCATTGATTTATCCGGCTTTGGCGAAAGCGAAGTCGTACCAAATGCTTCCGTAGAAATAATGGCAGAACTTGTAAATGAAGTGCTTACGCAAATAAATATTTCTAAAGTAATCTATATCGGTCACTCGCTTGGCGGCTACGTAGGGTTGGCTTTTGCAAAAAAATATGCGGATAAATTACTCGGACTTGGCTTATTTCACTCGCACCCATACCCCGATTCAGACGAGAAAAAAGAAGGTCGCCGCCGCAGTATCGAAACGGTTCAAACAGAAGGTAATGCCTTGTTCGTCAAGCAATTAATTCCTAGTTTGTTCACGCCTAAGTTTGTCAAAAGCAATTCTTTTTTGGTGGATAAATTAGTACTTCGGGCATCCGCGTATCCGAGTGAAGGTATTATAAATGCTTTGCAAGCCATGATAGACCGCCCCGACCAATCCGACGTTTTAAAAAATATACAGCAGCCCGTCCTATTCATCATCGGAAAAGAGGACCAAGCTATTCCCGCCGATGCCAGCATGAACCAAACCACGTTGCCGGATACCAGTTCGATTATCATTTTAGAAGAAGTAGCACACATGGGCATGCTGGAAGTCAAGAAAAAAACGCAAGCGGCGGTGGTGCAGTTTTTGGAGTGGTGTGAAAGGAAGGGATAATTTATATTGAAAATAAGTTATATCTGTTATATTTGCCTCGTTGTTTACAAAATGTAAGAATAATGAAAATTTTTCCAGTCTACTTATTTTTAATACTTGGCATTTTATTGGCTCATTGTACTTCAAAAACCTATCATTATGCTGGAGGAAATAATCCGATAGAGGAAATAAATAATTATCCCTCCGTATTTTGGGAAGGAAATTGGGTAAAATTTTCCAAAGATAGCATGGAAATGGCAATTTATAAACCGAATCCCGGAAAATATAATCAAGAAGTGATACTAAATTCCCATTATCCAGCACAAGCAAGAGAAAATGGGATAGAGGGAAATGTTAGCGCCGAAGTGATTATAAATGAATTGGGTGCATTAGAAGCGACAAAAATTGTGAAAGGAATTGGTCATGGCTGTGATGAGAATTTTTTAAATGCCATTCGGACGACAGCTCGAAGAGGTTTTGAGCCAGCAAGATATAAAAGGCATTCCTGTGAAATGTAAGTTTTACGTGGGTATAAAATATACGCTGAGTCGATAAGATTTGTCATCACCACTTCCCTTTTCTAATGTCGCTCGGCATTGCGCCTTATTTTTTAAGTATGAAGTATAGCAAATAAACTGATTTTCAATTAATTCTGTTTTATATTCAACTAAAAAATAATTACTATGAGAGCGGTAGAAGTAAAAGGTGTAATCGGTAATGATGGATTTTTAAAATTAGAAGACCCTTTAGAATTCCGAAATCGGGAGGTCAAAGTTATTATTTTGATACCAGAAGATGATATTTTAAATGATAATTTGTGGCTGCAAGGCATCATGGATAATCCTGTTTTTGATTTTTTACAAGAAGAGGAAGAAAATATTTACACTTTAGAAAACGGAAAGCCTTATCAGCCAAATGAAATATAAAATCATTTTAGTGCCTTTTCCTTTTGATGATTTAAGTGCTACAAAAGTAAGACCAGCGGTTTGCCTTACTAATCAAATAAGCGTTTATAATCATGTTATAATTGCATTTATTACTAGCCAAATCCAAAACGCCACAGAACAAACAGATATTATAATAAAAAACACAGATGCTGATTTTAATAAAACTGGATTAAATATAAATTCTGCCATCCGATTACATCGCTTAATAACAATTCCTACTACTCTTATTCGTCGTGAGTTAGGCGTACTTTCTACATTTTATCATGCCGAAGTAGAAAGCAAAATGAGAAAGCTTTTTGAAATTTAAAGCTACTTCAACTTCTCATTTCCCTTGTGCCGCTCGGCATCCCGAATCGTCTTTTTCTCCAAATTTTTTGCCAAAGCATCCGTCAAATCCACGCCGGTTTGATTCGCCAGACAGATTAAAACAAACAACACATCCGCTATTTCATCCGCAAGGTTTTCCTTAGCATTGGCAGCATCTTCGGAGCGTTTGAAGGATTGTTCGCCATACAATCGTGCCATTAGCCGAGCCATTTCTCCTACTTCTTCCATCAAAATCGCCGTGTTCGTCAGTTCATTATAATATCGAATGCCAATCGTAGTAATCCATTGATCAACAGCCGTTTGTGCTTCTTGTATCGTCATATTTTAAATGTGAAATGTGAAATGTGAAAGGTGAGCGGTGAAATGTGAAACGGGAGAGGTGAAAGGGAATAAGCGTATTTCATTCCTTCATTATTCCTTTTTTCATTCTTTATTTTTAGTATCTATCACAATCGTCACCGGACCATCATTCAATAATCGCACTTTCATATCCGCACCAAATGCACCGGTTTGCACCGGAATACCCGCAGTGACTTCTAATTGTCGGACAAATTTTTCGTATATCGGGATGGCTATTTCCGGTTTGGAAGCACGCAAATACGAAGGGCGATTCCCTTTTTTAGTGCTGGCGTGGAGCGTAAATTGACTCACGACAAGCAATTCACCGCCGACTTCCTGCACCGATTTATTCATTACGCCGTTTTCATCATTAAAAATACGCAACTGCACCATTTTCTTGGTCAACCAGTCCGTATCTTCTTCCGTATCCGCATCTTCAATACCGATTAAAATCAATAAACCCTCGCCAATGCTGGATTTTACAATATTATCAATGGTTACAGAAGCTTCTGAAACGCGTTGAATGACTGCTCTCATTTTATTTAGATAATAGACGATAGACTTTAGACAATAGATAATTTGATGTAAAAAAAAGGGTAAGTACCGCTGAGTCTAAAGTCTAAAATCTAAATATTACATAAATCGCAAATTAATTTCGTCAATTATATCTTCATATTCTTCGTCCGTTATGATATGCTCTTTTAGCAGCCATTTCATTCTACTCAATTCCGTCTTTTTATCATTTTCTTCATTGATGAAAAAATAATGTTCTCTGTAATTTCGCTTTCTCGCTTCAAAAATGGCATCTACAAACTGCTCGAATACTTCTTGATTTGGACTGTTATGTATCAAAAAAAAATGCTTGTCGTCTTCCAGTTGAATAATAAAATATTTTATTTGTAAGAATCGGTAAATCAGCATTATAACGCATCCAAGCAAGACAGTAAGTCCGCCCCCAGTAAGTGCTTTGACCCAAGTGTCGTCCAAAAATAAAGAGGTGCGAACCAATCCGAGTAGCACAATGAAAATACCGATATAAAAGATGGCAGGATACTTTTCGGTGAAGACCCGCACTTTTCGCCGGTCGTCTATGTCAGAAAAAGGGATGAAAATGGAGTTATTCGTCTCTAAACTTTGCTTATGGCTCTCAATACCACCGCGTTTTATGATATGATGCTTTGTAACAAAAAAGATTCGTTGTTGTAATTCTTTCACGCTAAGATTAATTTTGGTAGAAGGAAAGGAAATGACACCTTCTTTTAAAAAAGTGTAGGTGTTTCCGGTACGGGCTCGTGCAAGTCGAGCGAATTATTCGTCACCGAATTTACTTTTTCAGAAACGCGGTAAATATTAAGCGTATCATCCAATGGTTTGTGTAATAACTCCAGCGCATCTTCCACCGCAATATCTTCCAGCCAGCGCTGCTGCGCTTCTTTGGTAGAGAGAATAACCGGCATCCGGTCGTGCAGTGAAGAAACTTCCTTATTGGGTTCGGTCGTGATGATAGAAAAACTTTTCACCGCATAATTATCTTTGTACCATACATCCCAAATACCCGCCAGCACCATGAGTTCGCCATTTTTCAGCAGCAGCCGATACGGAATTTTACCGTCACTGGTTTTGCGCCACTCATAAAAACTATCCGCCAGTATCCAACATCGTCGCTTGCGAATGGGCAGCCGAAAAGAGGGTTTGGTGGCAATGCCTTCGGAACGCGCATTGATCAATTTACCCATATTTTTGCCATCATTGGACCAATGCGGAATGAGTCCCCACGTCACGTATTGCAGGCGGTTCGGGCTGTCGTTGGTTACGATGTACGTGTGCTGCGTCGGCGCCACATTGAAATTAAGCCGCAGGTTGGTGTCTACTTCAATATCACCAAATTGCTGTTGAATTTTTTCTTTGGAAGTAGAAAAGGAAAAACGTCCACACATGGGAATTCCTATTTTGCTTTATTATCAAATTCTACAAACTGCCTGTTTAAGAGAACGAGTTTTCTACCAGAGAAGTTTCTAAAAAAAATTCATCCTTTGCTGTCCAGTTTTGTCCTCCTACTTCGTCGAGTCATTATATTTCATTTTTAAACTAATCAAATTCAAACATCATGAAAGAATTTATGCTAATTTTCAGAGGTGCGGATGAAGGCGCAGTTAACTTTTCGCCAGAACAAATGCAAGCGCAACTCGCTAAATGGGGCGAATGGATGGGAATGCTCGCCAGTTTATTCTAAGCATGGCGGCGCACGGTAAACGGCACACTTTGCAGATTGAAGAAGTCAAGGCAAGTCCAAATTTTCCGAAAGAGTAAGGGGACGAGAGGACTTAGTGACCGAGTGACCAAATAAGAAGGAGATTGCGTAACTTTGAACATCAAACTACCAAACCTCCAAACTTTGAATTTTTGAACCTTGAACTTTCAAACCTCGAACAAACCATAGACCATCTTTTCCGGCACGAGTGGGGAAAGATGGTCGCTTTTTTGACGCGTATTTTTGGGGCGCATAATCTGGAAATGGCGGAGGACATTGCGCAGGATACATTGCTCAAGGCATTTGAATTGTGGAAAATCAAAGGCATTCCCGACAATCCTCCGGCGTGGCTGATGACCGTGGCGAAAAACCGCGCGATGGACGTGATTCGGCGCGAGCGACACAACATTCGATTGTCGGACGACGTAGCGGTTTTGTTAGAATCCGAATATACGATTGCCTCGACGATAGAAAACTTAACGACCGAGGAAGAAATCAAAGATGACCAGTTGCGCATGATGTTTGCGTGCTGTCACCCAGCGTTGGCGGGCGAGGCGCAAGTGACGATGATTTTGAAAACTTTGTGCGGTTTTAGCATTACAGAAATTGCCAAAGCATTTTTATCGAATGAAGAAAATATTAATAAACGGCTTTATCGCGCCCGACAATTATTTCGGGAGGGAAAAGTGACCTTAGAAATTCCGACCAAAAATGAACTCGGCGAACGATTAGAAAATGTACTGACTTCCATTTATCTCCTTTTCAATGAAGGCTACAATGCTACTTCGCACGAAGATTTGATTCGCAATGACTTGATTCAGGAGGCTTTACGTCTCGGCGTTCTATTGACTCAAAATAAACAAACGGCTCGTCCAGAAGTGTACGCTTTGCTTGCGCTCATGTGCTTCCACGCGGCGCGCACGGGCAGCAGACTTGATGAAGAAGGCAATATTTTATTATTAAAACAGCAAGACCGTTCAACTTGGAATCAAGAATTAATTCAAACCGGCATCAGCTTTTTATCACAATCAGCTCAAGGCGAGACTTTTACAAAATATCATGCCGAAGCTGGAATCGCATATCAACATTGTATTGCAAAAAAGTATCACCAAACAAATTGGAAAAACATTGTTCAGCAGTACGATTTATTGTACCAAATTCATCCCACGCCCATCATCGCACTCAATCGAGCCATCGCTATCGGAGAGTGGAAAGGTGCAAGAGAAGGATTAAAAGCAATGGAACAAATCCCTGATTTACAGACACTTTACAACTATTATCTGCTTTCCGCAACGCTCGGCGAATTCTACTTAAAACTCAACGAACCTGCCAAAGCGCGTCCTTATTTTGAAAAAGCCCTGTCACAAACGCAATCGGAAAAAGAGAAAAAGCTTTTAAGGGAGAAAATGGGAGGAATGGGGTGATGGGTTTATACGGTGATAGGGTGATGCGCTAAGAAAAAATGTCTGAGAACCTGTTTAAAATTTATTTTGGCACGCTTGAATAGACGCATTAATTTGGCTAAAGCCGCTCCTTACTTCCTTTTAACCCCGCCATAAATGGCGGGGCAACTGGTATTTAATTGCCCCGCCATTTATGGCGGGGTTAGAGCAGTCCCCCTTTGGACTTTAGTCCAATTAGTAGCCAAACAGCAAAATTTTAAACAACCTCTGAACCATGATTTTTATGATTAAATGATTTTCATGATAATCACACGCCGCATCCGCTGTGAAAAAAAAATAGCGGAGCGACCACGTAAAAGTTGTCGTCGTAAACCCATCCCCCTTTCACCCCATCCCCCTTTTCCGCTCCTTTTCCAAAATACTACGTCTAACATAAACAAACATCCAATTGTCTTTCATTGGCGAAACATCGAAAAAAGATTGATACGAAAAATTTTAACATCTTTTTTTCAATTTGGTATTTGAAGTACAGCCAGATAAAGCTAATTTTACCCATTGAAGTATGCGAGCGAAACCTCTTTTTGAGAAACCCACGATTGACAGTACCCTTCCACCTTTCGGCTTAATAAAGGCTATAAATGAAAAAATAGCATGCTATCCTACAGAAGCGATTAATTTTGCTGCTGCTTTGACCAGTTTGCAGCGTATACATATAATTGTAGTAGAAAGACAGAATTCCAAAACCGATTAAATAAACACACCCATGAGACATATCTACAAAGGGCTGGCACTCTTTTGCTACCTTTTTACAAACGCAAGCCAATTTTGGCGCATTGCTGCCCTCATTTTATATAGTTTAATTACAACAACCAATTTACAAGCCCAATCTTGCGCCATCACAAGCATCACTGCCGATTCAATTACGTGTGGAGCTAACAATCAATACGTTGCAAAAATCACAGTCCGCAACAACGGCAGCTCGCCTGCTACAGGAAGTTTAATAATAGAAGCTGGTGGACAAAGTTTTCTCGCGCCTGTAAAATTGAATGATACCTTGCAAAGTGTAGTCATTACTTTGCCTGCCAATGGACAATTTATCAATGTGAGAGCACTTTATTCGGACTTGCCGGAATGTACCTTGACCAGAGATTCCCTTTTTACAGCTCCGACGGGCTGCGGTGTAGTGGGCAATCGCGTTTGGGAAGATTTGAATGGCAATGGGATACAAGAAAGTGGCGAAAATGGCATCCCAAATGTCAGCGTTTTTTTGTTGAAATGTGATGCAACGAGCGTGGCTCAAACGACTACCAATACGAATGGATTTTATCAGTTTACAAATATACCAGAGGGTAGTTATAAAATACGCTTTGACCTGAGTACGGCGGGAGCTATTTTTTCTACTGGCGTTTTCACAACAAAAGATAGTGGCGCAGATACGCTTGATTCAGATGTAGACCCAACTTCAAAAGAAACGGCTTGCTTCACACTTGCTGCGAGTCAACAAAATTTGAACGTAGATGCCGGAGTTTATATACCTGCTCAAATCGGCAATTTCGCCTTCGTTGATAAAAATCGAAACAACTTTTTCGACAGTGGGGATGCGCCCTTGCAAGGTGTGCCGGTGCGTGTGTACCGCTGCGACCAGACCACGCCCATTGCCATTCAAGCGACGAACGCGACCGGAAATTATTTGATAACAAGTTTAGCGCCAGGTGGTTATAAAGTAGAATTTGGCTTTCCGGCTACGGGCTTATATGAGCGCGTGTTGTCGAATATCGGAAGTGATAATATGGATAGTGATGCGGAAATTAATGGATTTACAGCTTGCTATACAGTACAATCCAGAAAACAGGAATTTACGATAGATGCGGGCTACACTTTTTGTCCGCCGGTTACGTCGCTCGCTTGTGTTGCCAATGTAAACCTAACGATGAATGCAACTTGCTCGCTGAAAGTGGCACCAGAAACCTTGCTGACGACTTTGCCTTCGTGCGCCTCTACATTTGAAGTGCGCATTGCGGTGGGAAATGGAGTGCCTTTTGGGGACGTCGTGACGAGCCAATATGTGGGACAAACCTTGCGAGCAGTGGTGATTGATAAACAAACGAATAATTTTTGCAGTAGCAGTATTGTGGTGCGTGACGTAACGAAGCCAACGATTATTTGTCCACCCACTACCAATAAAGCAGTCTATTCGCAACAGATTCAGGTGATTAGCAGTACCCTTTCTACTTTAAATAACTCAGCAAATCTGGCAAATTTCAATTGCTTTCGTCCAGTGGTAAATCCCGGTGGCGGCAATCATTATTACGATACGCGCACCATTACGGTCTCCAAATCAGATGTGTATACTTTCGAATTATCCTCCCAATTTGGAGATGGCGCAGCACTTCTATACGAAGGCGAACCCGATTTTCAAAACTTATGCCAAGGCGTTTTTGCACAGAGCTATCAAAGTTTTACATCGGGCGTTTATTTCACAACCCTCAATTCCATTCTACGCCTGACGGCTCGATTGCAAGTCGGAAAAACCTATACCTTGCTAACTACTTCTCGTGCGCCGGGCGCGACTGGCTCTTACATTTGGGCGGCTTACAGCGATGGCGATGGTTTATTGAATGACCTTACACCTATTAATGTACAGGCTTCTTATGATTTAATTTGTACCGATATTAGTCAAGTTTTGAATAAACCGTCGAGTTTGGCGTTTGTCGGAACTCCAATAGTAATGGATAATTGTGGCGTTCCAACGGCGAATATCACATTTGTAGATCAAGTCATAGACGGCGGCGATTGCAATGGCAATATTATTACACGCACTTTTACAGCCAAAGACCCTTCTGGCAATTCGGCGCAGTGTAACCAGATTATCAGTGTTCGAAAACCAACTTTAGCAGATGTCGTGTATCCCTCTTTGACCGCTTATTTAGAATGTGACGCGAGTTTTCCGGTAGATGCAAATGGCAATCCAAGTCCGACGGTGACGGGTTATCCCTTTATTAAAACATCTTTTGGCAATTATGACTTGAGTGTAACGTATTGTAATATCGGTGCTACTTATGAAGACAAACCTAAAGCGGTCGGCTGTTCCGGCACGTACACGCTCCTGCGCGAATGGACTATTGCGGATTATTGCAATCCTGCGAACTACCTCGTTTTCACCCAGTTTATCCGAGTCGGCGATAGTGAAGACCCCGCTATAGAATGCCTAGTGGCAGATACCGACGGTGATGGCGTGCAGGATACTCTTGTTTTTTCGACGAATTCTTTTAATTGCGTGGCAAGTTTTGAAGCACCCGCTCCGATTATTACCGACAACTGCTCCAGTTCTACCTATAAAGTAGAAGTTATCAGCGATACGTTGGTGCATATTTTTGACCCATTTGGCTTCCTGATTGATACGCGGTTAGAAAAATTTATACGTGCCACGGTCGAATCCACGGGTTCCTTGCGGGTAGAAAATATACCAATTGGCGACCATGCGTTTCGCTACACCGTGACAGATGCGTGTGGCAATATGGCAACTTTAGAATGTCCGTTCAAAGTGCGAGACTTGTCGGAACCGGTCGTGGTTTGTAAAAGTAGTCTCACCGTTTCATTGGGAGGCGCCGGAAATACGATGGTTTTTGCAAAAGACGTGGACGAAGGCAGCCGTGATAACTGCGCGATTGACAGCATTCTCATTCGCAGAAAATATACGCGCGACCCGATTACTTGTGACACCTTGATTGGCGCGCAAGTTTATTATTCCGAATGGGATACCGTGACGCAAATCGGTTGCTGTGATGCCAATTCTAAAGTAGCCGTGGAACTCCGCGTGGTAGACAAAGCCGGAAATGTAAACGAGTGCGCTTCACAGATTGAAGTGTTAGATAAAATAAAACCGTTTTGTGTCGCGCCGCCTTCGGTTACGATTCCGTGTACGGCTTTGCCCAAAGAATTTAATCCCAGTGATACCACCATGTTGCAATCCATGTTTGGCGTGGCAACTGCGACCGACAATTGTGGCGCAACTTGGCAGGAATTAGCGCCAGTCGTCAATTTGCAGGAGTGTCGCTTTGGCACGATTACCCGCCGTTTTCGCACCGTTGACCGTGTTGGAAATACGTCAATCAATACTTGCCAGCAAACGATTACGATTACAAAAGTGAATAATTATGAAATAAAATTTCCAAAAGATGCCAATATGCAATGCGGAATGCCTTTCGCGGATACGCTTAGAGTGAATAAATTGGCGTGTGATGCGATTTCTGTAAATGTAACAGATGAACGTTTCTCCGCAATTGGAGCCGAATGTTATCGTATTTTTAGAACGTATCGGGTGATCAATTTTTGTGAATACGATGGCGTTTCGCAACCTACCGTCATTGGTCGGGATGAAGATTGTGACAACAGTGCCGGAGATGAAGATATATGGGTGGTACGTCGTCCTAATAATACTTTTGTAGACCGAAATAATCTGGAAACCGATAACCTGCCTGCTGCCAATCAACGCGGCTGCACGCCCGCCAATCCGCGCGGCTACTGGCGCACCGGCACTACGGTTGGCTATTGGCAATACACGCAAGTCATCCGGGTATTCGACACCATTCCGCCGGATGTCATTTTTGTGCCGCCCACTACTTTTTGTTCTACGGCTGATAATTGCACGGGGCAAGTCACCGTGCCTTTTGTACTCACAGAAGATTGCACGCCGGGTACAATTACCACCCAAGTCACCGTTGATTTGAATGCTGATAGCACTTCCGATGGTACGCTTGCCAATCTCGGCGGCTCTTTGGTTGGAAGCTATCCCAATTATCAACTGTCTGGCATTTTTTCAAAAGGCAAACACGCGTTTATTATTCAGGTACAAGATGGCTGTGGCAATACGAATATTGAACGCATTCGTTTTGAAATAGCCGATTGTAAAGCACCAATACTTAGTTGTAAAAGTAACCTCACCGTCGCTTTAAAACCGGTAGAACCGCTGCGGGATATGAATGGCGATGGAGCGGAAGACCGAGGTGCAGTCGTGGTAAAAGCATCTGATTTTATAAATGGCACGTTGACGGATTGTTCGGGTCCAGTGCGGTTTTCTATCAATCGAATCGGGCAAGTGCCGAATATCAATCGGGATAGTTTAGTGTTGGTTTGCGCGGATTTAGACGCACCTATATTTGTACAAATTTATGCTTGGGATAAGGCGAATAATCCTTACGCGATTCAGCCCGGCGGCATCATTGGTGGACCCAATTATAGTGTTTGCGAAGCATCCCTCATCGTACAAGACACTACTTTTGAAGCGTGTGCTCCACCTAAAAAAGGCTTGGTGACCGGTAATATTCGCACAGAAGACGGCGACCCGATGCAGGATGTAATGGTTTCTTTGAGTGGACAACTGGCAGCTACCACCTACACCGCAGTGGACGGCACCTATGGTTTTGCACAATTGGACGAGAGGTATGATTACACGATTGCCTCTTTATTTGATACGAATTTTGTAAACGGCGTGTCTACCATTGACGTGATTCTCATCACCAAGCATATTTTGTCAGTACAGCCTTTGACTTCACCTTATAAAATGATTGCGGCGGATGTGAATAGTTCAAAAACGATTTCCACGCTCGACCTGATTTTATTGCGAAAGCTCATTTTAGCCATTGATGTGCGCATCGCTAACAATACCAGTTGGCGATTTGTAAATGCTAATTATAACTTTCCGGTTCAAACCAATCCGTGGTTCCAAGATTTTCCAGAAGTGTACAGTATTAATGATTTGAACGGCACGTTGGGCAATGCGGATTTCATCGCCATCAAAATAGGAGATGTGAATCTGAACGCGACGACTACTCGGTCATTTTCAGTAGGAGAGGAGCGCGACCGAGGCGAACCATTTGTTTTTGAAGTGGAAGACCAGTTTATCAAAACAGGAGAAACTTATACCGTAAAATTCAACGCCGATATTGCTGCCGTGCAAGGTTACCAAGCTACGCTAGCTTTTAATCCAAATGTGTTAGAATTAATAGATGCGGATTATGGCATTGCAAAAGAAGAGAATTTTGGTTGGCAAGCGTCAGCAGAAGGCATTGTAACGACGAGTTGGCACGATATAACGCCTGTTCAAACAGTCGGTAAATCACACTTATTCAGCCTCGTATTTCGAGCGAAATCAGATGGACAGTTGAGTGATATTGTAGAAGTGAATTCCCGTTACACGCGGGCAGAAGCGTACGATTGGAACGATGAGACTAAGAACATAGCGATTCATTTTAACCAAAAACAAGGCGTATTCGCACCCTTTGAATTGTATCAAAATACACCCAATCCATTTTCAGCAACTACGACCATTCAATTCTATCTACCAGAAGCGTCAACTGCCACCTTAAAAATAACAGACACTACAGGGAAATTATTGAAAAATATGCAAGGCGAGTACGCGGCTGGTTTGCACCAAATTAAAATTCAAAAAAGGGATTTGGCAAGTAGCGGGGTATTATATTACAGTTTAGAAACCGAAAAAAATAGGGCTACGAAAAAAATGATTCTTACAGATTAGCATTATTTTAATATGCAAGCGGTTAGTATACAACGTGTTTTTAAACTCGCTTCCTTCTAAAATTATTTTATTTTATAAAAATGAAAAAAAGTTAGTATTAATTATTGAACATATTCGATGATTTGAGTACATTTGCATTGTGGTACTAAATATACTGCATTTCGTGCTAACCCATTCTATACAAATAAACACTTCACACAAAGGCAACACATTCGTGCTGTTTTTAATATCTCAATTCATATTCATTCAACACTAAGTATTTTCCTCTGTGAGAGGAAACAGTATTTCCCAAACTTCTAACACAAACACTTCTTTCTAAACATTTAACACACAATATTTTTTGTCTTGCGGGCAAAGACGACCTATTTATTATTTGATTCCGCGAGATAGATTTCACAAAGGCTACAAGGCAAATGCCCTTTTGGGCAAGGCGTAATTATTTTAATGCAACAAATCATTTTCTCATGAGCACTACCGCTATGCAGGTCGGGCGCATTAGCCACGGCTTTGTCACTTACTCTCTGCTCCCAGCGCTTCGGCTGCGTATTGCTGCGCTTTTTGGCCTATTGCGTCGTACGTCTTTTTTCCATTTTAACCATGTAATTCCTTTTTTATCAGCTTATAAATCTGATGTAAAATTCTATTTGGTCACTCCAACTATTATCAGCTTATGAAACAAATTTATACATTTATTTCCGTACCGAAATGGGCTTTACGCGCCCTCACTGTAGCCCTGTCCATGCTGCCCATGTTGGTGTCTGCCCAGATCTACGTCAATGCTTCTGGCGTTTGTGACGGGGGAGTACCGTGCTTTACCACTTTGCAGGCAGCCATTGATGCCCCGGGCACTGTGGCTAATACGATGATTAATGTAGAAACCAATTTAACGGCAGGAATGGTTAATGTCAACAAATCCGTCCGAATTGTCGGTAGTGGTTTTACGTTGAATTCTACTTCGGCTTATCATGGTATTTACATTACAGCTCCAGACGTAACCATCCGAAATTTCACGGTAGACAATGCTGGCACGTTTGGTATTGTAGCTGCACCGGGGGCGGATAATTTAAGATTAATCAGAATAACGACTACCAATAATGGTCGCTTGGTGCCGTTAAATGGCTTATCCGGTTCGGGTATTGCGCTCACTGGTATTGATGGGGCTACACTGGACAGGATCAACTCTTCCAATAATAAAGGAAATGGTATCTCTATCACCGCCTCTCAAAATGTGACGATAACCGACTTGACAACGTCTGGTAATTCGTTCTTTTTGGGATTTAATGCTTCGGTAGGCATTTTTTCAAGCACACTTTATACTCCTTGTAGCGTAGATAATATTCTGATTCAAGGCGTGTTCAATGCTGGTGAACAGATATTAGTTTATCAGGAAGATGATGAGACGGATGCTTGCGCGTTTCCCAATATTACAGATGTCGTGGTGGGTGCGCCCGCTACGCATTTTGCAGGTTCCTGTATATCAAGCGATGGCGCATGGTCGAGGAACTTAACAGATGCCGGGCAACAAGCAAGTGCATTGGACATTACAAATACGGCTTATACCAGTGCGCAAATGTACGTCCGAGATTTATCCAATAATAATTTTTACAGCGATGGCGCAGGGTCTTATTTCGATCCTGTTAATCCCGGAGCTGCACTTCCTTGTGCGCCAATTGATCCAGTAGTAGCCTGCGGACCGGACGACGCGTTGCCGGAAATCTACTTTGCAGTCAATAGCCTACCGGTTGGCAATACCAATAATGGACAGGTAGATGATCTGGAAGAACTCACTTTCAGCGTATGCGAAGGAGATGATAATATTTACTGCGCGCCTTTCCCGCCGGAAGTTACGAATATAGATGATTTGCCGGATGGCGTAAGTGTAGGATTGGCTTTTGATTTTACGGCTTCGAATGTTACGATCAATAACTTACCGGCAGTAGATTTTCATAGTTGCTTAGATGATTTTACAGGACTATTGGAACAATTTTTTGAACCCTCAGATCTTGAACTTATTGATAATACACTGCCTGGAAGCCTTCAGCTTGTTATCACACCTTTTATTGATTCTAATAACAACTGTACCTTGGATGACGGCGAATGCGAAGGGGAGATTATTAGTATCACAATTAATATTCCTTCTTCTATCCCTGCTTGTGCGCTGCCCACTATTGATAATGAAAATGGACCGAATGTAGCAGACCCTTGTACCTGTAGCGATACGCCCGGTTATTTTGATGAAGAAATCGTCATTACTTCTCCCGGTGGTGCAGGACAAACTTGGACGATAGCTTCTAATGATGGATTTTTAAATCCAAATACGTTAGAGCCGTATCCAGTCGGAACACCTTTTGTAGACAGAGGCAATGGTACGTATACCTTGGCAGGCTCTCACGCAAGTGGAGAAGGCTACATTCTAACAGCTACTAGCACATCCTATCTGAATACGCCATTAGGAGTTAATAATACCTGTTATTATCCTGAGCCAGATATCACGTCGGATATTCCAGAGCAAATTTGTACGAATGTTGGCATCATTCTTTTGACGGGTACAGAAATACGTACTAATGGAGCACAGGGTACTGGTACTTTTTTTATAAATGGAAATCCAGCACCGCTTAATGGGAATAATGTTCCGTTTTTTGACCCTGCTGCTTTAGGGCTGGGGACCTATATCATTAAATTGACTTGGGATGCGGGCGACCCTGCCGATCCTGATACGAGAGTAGGTTGTGTAGCTTCTGTAAGTGCTACCGTGGACGTGGTGCAAGGAAGTGTAGTGATAGCAGAAAATGAGACTTTTACCTTACCTGCTTGCGGGCAGGATGTGCCAATCTGTTATAGTTTTAATGTAAGGGAATGTGAAGGAATTGCATTTGATGTAGGTTTGCTGGATGTTGATTTTGGCGATTTAGAAGATAATTTAGTATCCGCTACGCCACGCACCGAACCTGCTGGACAGAATGGAGTTTTTGTAGAATATTGCTTCTTGATATCTGATAAGGATGTAGGTATTAGTACAATTAATATTAATTATGGAGGAGTAGATGTTTCTCCACAAATACAAATTCTGGGTAATCCAGCGGTAATAGATTATTCGAATATAGCCTGTATTGGAACGGTAAATATAAAATTGAACGATAATTGCACAGCAACACTTGGTGCATCTGAGGTATTGAATGGTTCGAACGTATGTGATTACGATTTCTGTATCGAAATTGTCAAAACGGTCAACAACCGGATTATTGGCACACCCAACAGAAGCGGCCGCATCGAATACGGCTGTGGGGA
>ENA-ORBV01005851-ORBV01005851.1-microbial-mat-metagenome-genome-assembly--contig:-NODE-5851-length-22171-cov-6.066624_pt1 | contig 22171 bp, 18 predicted proteins | sample MGYA00237777_ERZ505514 | MGnify/ENA primary metagenome ERZ505514 (study PRJEB26160, sample SAMN06269048) | microbial mat metagenome | isolation source: Oligotrophic lake microbial mat | place... | reverse complement strand
CGGCAGCGTCAGATGTGTATAAGAGACAGGTACGATGTCGCCCGGCCCGTAGCAGATGGCGGGGATCCCGGCCTCGTTCAACAACGCCGCGTCGGTCCACGCGCTCATTCCTTCATGCCGTATCGGTTCGCCCTGCGCGCGCATCGCGGCCTCCAGCGCGGCAACAATAGTCGCGTCGGCAGCCACGTCACTGGGTCCCTGCGTCAACACGTGACGCACCTGCACATCGAGCGCTGCATCGCGCGTAGTCGCGCGGGCGCACGCCTGCTCGAATTCCGACATCACACTGGCGGTTGTCTCACCGGGCAGGGTGCGTCGCTCGATGCGCAGGACGCAGGCGTCGGGATACGTGGACCATCCCGTTCCACCACTGATGGTCGAGGCGTGCAGCGAGGCGTGGCCTAACAAGTGGTGGATGCGAAGGTCGAGTACGTCATGTTGCAGCCGTTCCAACTCATCGAGCACGAAGCCGGCGTGCCGAATGGCGTCGACGCCGAGATCGTAGCGGCTCCCATGGGCGGCGAGCCCTGCGAAGCAGAACTCGGCCCACACAAACCCCCGATGGGCGCGGTTCACCGCCATGCGCGTCGGCTCGGTGACGATGGCCGCGTCGGCGTGGAGTCCGCTCGCTACAAGCGCTCGCGTACCAAGGCTTTCGAATTCCTCGTCGACCACGGCCGACACGATGATCTCTCCGTCCAGTCCATCGCGCGCCGCGCGCTCGGCGGCGGCGCACATGGCCGCGACGCCACCCTTCATGTCGCAACTCCCGCGGCCGTACAGCCGCCCGTCGTGTTCGTCGGCCGAAAAGGGTGCATGCACCATGCCGTCCACCCCAACCACGTCAAGGTGCCCGTTGAAGAGCAGCGTGCGACCGCCGCTGGGTCCAATGCGGGCCACGACATTGTCGCGACCCGGAGCGGCACTCATGAGTTGTACACGGAATCCCCACGCGCCAAGCACATCGGCCAGGGCTCGCGCCACGTTGCCCTCACCCGGTCCATCCGGCACGAGCGAGGGATTGCGAGAGTCGATGCGCACCAGCGCGCGAAGGAGAGCGACGGCGTCTCCGGGAGGTATCGAAGTCACGGGAGGCGAGGAATCGGGGAGGAGCCGGGAAGAGATGTGAGAGCGCCGTGGCCACGAAGTATGGCGCGAGCTTCTGATGATAGCGCGAGGTACCCGGAAGGTACGTGGAAGGAGAGCCCGGCATGACGCCACCGGGTGCAGACTACGCAGTCGCCGAACCGACGAAGCCTGCCCGGTCCACCGAGAAGGGGAGAAGTTCGGCCAGCTCCTCGGCGGCGCGCCGTACGGGTTCCTCGAATCCCCGGGCGGCGACAAGCAGAACGCAGCCGCCGCCCGATGCGCCTAACGCCTTGCCGCCGATGGCCCCTGCCGCCGAGGCGCGGGTGAGGAGATCGTCGATGAGGGGAGTGGTGATGGACGGATGCAGGGATCGCTGATGGACCCAGTGCTCTCCGACCAGGATGCCTAACGTATCGAGATCGCCGACCAGCAGCGCGTCGGCCATGGTGGCGGCCAGCCCTTTCATACGCTGCAACGCCGTGACGACGCGCGGGTCGCGCGCGGTGTAGCCGTCCAACACGGCACGAATGGTATCGCCCGACATGCGCGACTGACCGGTATAGACGACGATGCAACGTGTTTCGAGTGCGCGTATCGTCGCTGGATCGAGTACGAGTTCGCGAACGACGGTCGACGTGCCGAACGAGAGGGCGAGTGCCCCTCCGAACGCCGCCGCGTAGTGGTCCTGCCGCCCCCCGGCGATCCCCAGTTCGTCAACCTCCACGCGACGGCTTTCCTCGGCTAGGTGCGAGCGGTTCAAGGTCGATGGCAAGGCACTGATCGCGCTGCGGAGCGCCGAGAGGTCGCCACCGCGCGCCACCATCGCGCGCCAGAGCTGCACGGCGCCCATCATGGCGACTCCGGCCGCAGAGGATCCGCCCAATCCGGCGCCTAACGGGAAATCGCTGGAAATCGTCGCCCGGACATCGGCAAGCCCCGACAGGCGCAACGCCGCGTCTGCCAGCGCCTGCTCGCCATGCGGGGGCGACGATGGTGCGCCGAGGCGGGTCGACTCGAGCCGAACGGTGGCATATCGCGAGATGGCGATGTTGCAGACGTAACCGCCCTGCTCCTGCGAATACGGAGGGACGTCCGTCCAGCCACCGCCGAAGTCCAGCCGAGTAGGGGCCCGTGCAACAATCGCAGGCATGACCATAAAAAAGCACACGGCGCAACGTCTGGCGACGTCCCGCCGTGTTTTTTCGACAAAATACGCGTTGCTACTTCTTCTTTGCCGCCACCGATTTATTGGCCGCTGGCTTGGCGAGCGCCTTCGCGGCGGGTTTGCCAAGGCCTTTGGCCAACGGTTTGACCGGTGTTTTTGCCGTGGGCTTGGTTGGCGCCTTGGCGATCGCCTTGACCATTGGCTTGGCGATCGGCTTGACCGTTGGCTTGGCGATCGGCTTGCCCGTTTGCTTGACCGTTGGCTTGACCGTTGGCTTGACCGTTGGCTTGACGATCGGCTTGACCGTTGGCTTGACGATCGGCTTGACCGTTGGCTTGACCGTTGGCTTGACCGTTGGCTTGACGATCGGCTTGACCGTCGGCTTGACGATCGGTTTGGCGGGCACCGCGATCTTGGGTGGCAAAGGGGCCTCCGCCGTGGTCGCAACTGTTTTGGCTGTCGTGGGCGCTTCTACCACCACCTTGGCCGCGTTTGTCGTCACGTCCGGTTTTACGCTCTGCGAGACTTGCGAGAGCTTGGGAGGCGTCGGATGAAGCTCGACCGGCACTGGCATTGGAGCGGGTGCCGGCACCGCGACAGGTATCGGCGGTGAGGGTACCAGCGCCGACGGCGACGGCGACACCGAGACCGGTGCCGCCGTCGGCGACTGCATTTTTTTCGGCGCCGAATCGGCCTTCGATGGCTCCGCTTTCGGCGCCACCTTGGGGAGACTCGCGTGCGCCGCCTCCACCTCGCGCATGAGTTTGTCGGCCTCGTCCTGTGTCATCTGACCACGACGAACCATGTACTGCACGAGATCTCGCGCACTTTCGATGGCGAAAGCGGTAAGTCCCGCTGCCGCCCCGATGACTTCGCGCATGGTGCCAGCCATCTTGCTGCCGGCTTCTAACGAGATTTCATGCGCCTTGGCCGCCATTTCGGCCATGGTGTCGCGGACGTCCTGTCCGCGATGCCCTGGGCCGCGCCTTGGCGGTGTCGGGGCTGGAGGAGCGATTTCTTCGCTCTCCGGGATATCGTCTATCGACGCAACGTTGTCGGACATGAAGCGTGTGCTCCGGCCACGCGTGGTCGGGGCGCTGTCGCGTCCCGAAAGCAGTATTGAGTCGCAGGCCGGGGGCCCATGGAACGGTCACGCCGGCGGACTGGGGTAGTGAGGCGGTAAGTATATGATTTTTCGTGGCATACGCAAGTCGCCGTGAAGCGAAATCGCACGTAGGGCGCCAGTCGAAAGTTTGATGCATTTCCTCTATAGTAACGCCATCACACCGACACTATCAATACACTAATGCTACATGGTATCCGTATTCTCGATTTAAGCAGGGTACTCGCTGCGCCGGCGTGCTCCATGACCTTGGGTGACCTCGGGGCAGATGTCATAAAGGTCGAGCGGCCAATCGTTGGCGACGAGACCCGCGCCTGGGGCCCCCCCTTTGATAGTCGAGGTGAGGCGGCCTACTACCTCTCCATCAACAGAAACAAGTTGGGCATTGCCCTCGACCTCGAACTGTCCGACGATCGAGGTGTCCTCCAGGGCCTCATCTCGGAGGCCGATGTTGTGCTCGACAATTACAAAGTCGGGACGCTCGAACGCCGAGGTCTCGCGCCCGAGCGATTCCTCTCCGAGCACTCCGGACTGATTTGGTGCAGCGTGACGGGGTTTGGTCCCTCGTCCGAGCGCCCTGGCTACGACTTCGTAGTGCAGGCGGAGTCGGGATGGATGTCGATTACCGGCGACGTGAACGGCGATCCGATGAAGTGTGGCGTCGCGCTCGCCGACGTGATCGCTGGCAAGGACGCAACCATCGCAATTCTTGGTGCTCTCGTCGCACGCGGCAGGTCGTCCACTGCGCTCACGGTTGCGAAACGCCGACTCGTCATCTCACTCGCGCACAGTGCCACCGCCGCACTCGTCAACGTCGCTCAGAACGCCTTGGTCTCGGGTCGCGAGGCGGGCCGTTGGGGCAACGCCCATCCGAATCTCGTGCCGTATCAACTCTTTCGAGCGGCCGACGCTCACCTCGTCATCGCGGTCGGAAACGACGCGCAGTGGCGAGGGTGCTGTTCTGCACTCGCATTGGACACGCTGGATAGCGATGAACGGCTACGCACAAATGTCGGGCGACTCGCCGAGCGTGAGCACGTGGTGGCCGCCATCGCCGCGCGGGTGCGTGAGCGGCCTGCGGCGGAGTGGATCGCGGCCTTCGCTCGTCACGGGGTTCCCACTGGGCGGGTGCGCACCGTGCGCGAGGCGCTCGCCGACGTGCCCACATCTGCGCTGACCGGAGTTGCCCCTGCGGTTCCGGGGAGCGTTCGGTTCCCACCACCACGCCTAGATGAACACGGTACCCTCATTCGTGCCCACGGATGGGCCGCGTTCCAACAACTGACCTGAAAATGCGGAGCATGCGCCGCCGTCGTGGTGCGTTAGCCCGATTCGCAACCAGTCGTGCGCGGTGTCGTACTACCGCGATCATGCAACGATCAATGCTCCGCGATCATGCAACGATCAATGCTCCGCCGAGCGGCGTTTGCGCCCGTGTTAGCCCTCGCCGTCGCGGCCTGTCGCGACGACACCTCGGCGCCTCTCCCGGAGAGTTTCGCCACCAGTTTTTTTCGCATGTGGATCGCCTTCGACCGCGACAACCCCTACATCGACTACAAGGGCGTCAACTGGTCGACGAATCGTCGGCGATTGGGTATGACACAATCGATCGCATTCCGTACATCGCGCTCTCAACGTGGAGCGCGGCTCTATTCGAAGTACAGGCATTCGATCGGGTGCTCGAGCGCCATCGCGACGCGCCGGCCATCATTCTCGACGTCCGCATGAATTCCGGCGGCGACGACAACCGCGCCTATCGCGTTGCCGGACGGTTCACTGCCTCGCCGCGCGTGGGTGCACGCTACCAGTTCCGCAATGGACCCCTGCACAATGCGTTCCCCCCCTGACGGAGCGACGAGTCATGCCTCGCGGGACGTGGCACTACACAAAGCCCGTCGTGCTCCTGACGGGTCGCGGGTCGCCGAGTGCGGCCGAAGGCTTCACGTCGGCCATGCGCGAGTTGCCTAACGTGACGGTGGTGGGCGACACCACCGGCGGCGGATCGGGCAATCCCTCCGTCTTTCCACTCCGCGGAGGGTGGGGCATGTCGGTGTCTCGGTGGATCGAGTGTACCGCCGACCGGCAAGTGATCGAGTGGCGAGGGATCGCCCCGGATAGTTCGGTTGCCTTTTCCGATGCCCGCGTAGCGGCTGGCGACGACGAGACCCTGCGATACGCGGTGGCATTCGCGACACGGATCCGGCGGAAGCGCGTATCGTGAGAGGCGGACAGTATCGGCCGGAATCGGGGGAATCGCAGCCCGAGTGTTACGGCGCGATTTTTCTGTCGTCTACCAGTCGTGACTGCACTTCAACACGCCATCGCCCCCCGGGCGGCACTATCGAGAGAGCGTAAAAACGGTTATTCTAGCGCCGTGAAGACCACGGCGACTACCTCTCCAATAGATCAGCTCGAAGCCGACCAGGAGATCATCTCCAAGGTATTAGCGGGCGACCGCAATGCTTTTGGCGTGTTGATCCAGCGTTACAGCGATCCACTGTTCCGGCATGCCCTTGGCATGACGGGGAGTCCGGACGTTGCGGAAGACATTCTCCAGATGTCCTTCATCAAAGCGTATCACCATCTCTCGGAGGTGCGTGGTCGATTCGATGCTTGGGTCTTCCGCATCGTCGCCAACGGGTGCAAGGACTGGCTGAAGAACATTCGCCGGACCCACCTGAGCTACGAGGAGGATGATCAACCCACCTCGTACGCGACGCCCGAAGAAGAGTTGGACCGCACCGAACTTCGTGACGACCTCGACACAGCGTTGCTACAATTGCCGCCCTCGCTGCGAGAAGCCTTCATCATGAAGCACGTCGAAGGACGGTCGTACGAAGAGATGGCTGATCTGCTTGGTACAACGGTAGGAGCTCTGAAGATGCGCGTCCATCGCGCACGCGAGGCGCTCCAGGCTCTTTTAGAGGAGAAGTACGCCTAATGGAACACCATCACGAGCCAGAAGGACGCCCGGAGCGGGAGCGCCCGCTGCGTTCCGCCGACGAAGTCGGGCCCATGAGTGACCGAGAGGTTCCGCTGGTACCGCAGTCGACGGTGGATGCGCCGGACGCGATCCACCGCTGGTTGGATGGCGAGTTGCCGGAGCCGACTGGACTTCGCGGCGATGCCGCACGGTCGGTGGAGTTCTGGCGCCGCCTCGGAGAAGAGACGGACAAGCGACGCCGCATGATGACGCCGGCCCATCTGCCGGACAAGATCATGTCTGCGTTGCCACCGATGTCGCTTCCGTACAATGCGGGGATGCCTTGGTACAAGAAGGGTATACGCCTGACGACGACCTCTGCGGTGGCGGTGGGAGCTGCGCTCTTCACCATGGGATGGATCGTCGCGCGAGCGCTGGTGGCCCGATAGTCCTCACTTGGGGGCCGCTTCTCCCCTGCCGGGGCTGGCCGCGAGGCTGTACAGCGAACATGTAAACGCCGACTCGAAAGAGTCGGCGTTTTTTGTGTACTCGTTCTGTCGCTGCCCGCCTTCCATCTTGTGGAGTGCTCCAACTCCAGATTTCCTCCACATCCATCGAACTCGACGCCGCAATTCTGCAGGCTGCGGTTACCGTCGGGCTGGCGCTCTATGCCGGCTTCCTCTATCGCCGGTACCGCAAGCCGCACTTCGCCTGGTTTGCCGTCACGTGGACGCTCTACCTGTTGCGACTGCTGGCCATCATGGCCTTTCTGCAGACGCAGAACAATGCCTGGCTCTACTGGCATCAGGTGGTGACGGGGTGGACAGCCCTGGCCCTACTCTGGTCGGCACTGGTCTTCTCGCGTCAGCTGCAATTTCGCCCGCTGTACGTGGCGGCGGCGCTCTTTCCTGTCGGATGGTCGTTCGTCGCCATCTATGTGTTGAAGGACTTTCTCTGGGCGGCGCTTCCGGCCGTGCTCTTCCTGTCATTCGTGACGATCTGGACGGGCGCTGTTTTCCTGCGACACTGGCAGCGCACCAGGGTGCAGGGCGCGCGATTTCTGGCTATCGCGCTCTTCCTCTGGGCGGTGCACCACCTGGACTATCCCTTTTTGCGTGCACGCGGCGCGTGGACGCCGTGGGGGTACTATCTGGACATCGTCTTTCTGCTGGCGACCGCGACCGGGTTGACGCTGCTGGTACTCGACGAGTTGCGGCAGGGATTCGCTGCGCTCACCTCCCTGGCCGGCGTGGTGTCCGACGGTGAGCACGCCGACGATCTCGATGCGCTGCTGGGGCGTGCCATGACGCTGCCCGCCACGCGCGGGGCGGCACTCTTCGCCCGCGCTGGTGGAGCCGTCATTCTGGTGCGGGGAGTGGGAGCATGCGAGAGTTGGGGCAACCGACCGCTACCATCGGCCGGCATCGAGCTTGTAGGGGCGGCGATTGATTCGGGCCAGCCCCGCGTTCGACAGGGGTGGCCCGGGGGAAGCGCGCCGAATGACGCCCCGTTCCCGTATGCCGCAGCGCTTCCCATTCCGCGCGCGACGGAGGGAACGGCGGCGCTGGTCCTGGTGGGCGACGTGCGCAATCCCTTCACGGCTCTCGATGACACCTTTCTGGTGGCGCTGGGCCAGCAGATTGGCTCGGCCCTCGACGGCGGTGAATTGACGCGCCGCCTGCGCTCACGCACGGCCGAACTCACGCGGCTGTCGTCGCGCATGATGGAGCAGCATGAGGAAGAACGCCGACGCATCTCGCGCGAACTGCATGACGAGACGGCGCAGGTCCTGTCGGCGGTCAAATTGCAGCTCGGGCTCCTGCGCGAGCGGGTACGTGGTGACGTGGCGACAGGACTCGAACGCGCGGCGGCCCTCGTGGACGAGGGAATGCGGAGTATTCGGAATGTGACCGAGACGTTGCGGCCGACGGTGCTCGACGATCTGGGACTGCTGCCGGCCCTTCGCTCGCTAGCGGCGGGGTTTGAAGGGCAGTGCGGCATCGAAGTCACACTCGACGCCTCCGACGCGACGCTAGCGCTGAGTGCTCAGGCCGAACTGGCGCTCTTTCGCGCGCTGCAGGAAGCGCTGTCGAACGTCGCGCGGCACGCGGGGGCGCAGCGCGTGTGGGTCACCCTTGGCGCCACGGGTCGTTGTGTCGAGCTGGAAATCAGGGATAACGGGTACGGCGCGGGAGACGTCGTCGACCTCGCGCGACTGGAGCGGGAAGGTCATATGGGATTGGCCGGAATGCGCGAGCGTATCGCCGCGTTAGGCGGAGCGCTGACGGTGGGGCGTGCATCCGAAGGAGGGGTACGCCTGGTCGTGCTCCTGCCGTCGGGGCGCGAGACGGGCGCATGACGCCCATTCGCGTGCTCCTGGTGGACGACCACGGCATTGTGCGCGAAGGACTGCGCCAGGTGCTGCAGGCAGACGGTGAGTTCGAGATCGTGGGTGAGGCGGCCAACGGAAACGAAGCGCTGCAGATCGCGTTGCGCGAACGTCCCGACGTGGTCCTGCTCGACATTACGATGCCCGGCGAATCGGGACTGGTGGTGGCGAAATGGCTGCGCGCGCAGGTGCCCGACTCGCGCGTACTGATTTTGAGCGTGCACGACGACGCCGAATACGTGCTGGAAAGTGTTCGGGCCGGTGCGCATGGGTATCTGCGAAAGGACACGACCCCGTCTGACCTGCGCAGTGCGGTGCGGGCGGTACACAGCGGCAATGCGTACTTCAGTCCGGCGGTCGCCAAGCGGCTCACCGAACTGCTGCGTACCGACTTGGTTACGCCGAGCACTGCGGTGCTGCCTGCTGCAACGCTGGACTCGCTGACAAATCGTGAGCGGGAGGTCCTGCGCCTCATCGCGCGCGGACTGCAAAACAAGGAGATCGGCGTCCAGTTGGGGATCAGCGTACGAACCGTCGAAGCGCATCGCGATTCCCTGACGCGAAAGCTCGGCATTCGGAGCGCAGCCGGTCTCACCCGCTTCGCGATGGAAAGTGGTCTGCTGCGCGAGGAGTCGTCGAGCGGCTGAGCCGCAGGCGCCGTTGATAGGCTCAGGGCAGTTTGTCGAAGCGCACGTTGCGGGCGCGACCGGCAAAGATACGCGCTCCGGTCACTCGGCCTGCGGCGTCGCGACTGAATCGAATGGTGGCGCCCGAACCGCTGACTCTGAAGCCGTCGGTGTACAGGGGGAGGAGCGTGGCGTCGTCGTCCGGCGACAGACGGGCCATCAGTCGCCCCTTGTCCAATCGCACCACGATGCGCGAATCGAGTTCCGGACTCAGGAATGTCCCGACCAAGTCCTCCGGCACCGGTGTGCCCGCGATCGGCGTTGTCATCCGATCCATCTCGCGCACGTCGCCATCGGCCGATTCGACCTGCAGGTGGCTGGCCCGCTGCCCTGCGGGCGTGAAGGTGAGGTGGTAGCCCGACGACGTTGAGAATTTTCCGTCCCCTTCGGCCCGAAGTGAATCGGCCGACGGACCAACAAGTCGAGCGAAGTCACCGACCGCCGTCACGGTGAGCAGGTCATCGGTGCGCGGATCTCGATATTGGCCGACAATCAGCGCGCGCTGGTCGACCGCAATGGGCGTCGGTAGCAGACGTGTCGCTGTGGTGCTGTTGTGCTGTGCTGCTGTGGTGCTGTGCTGCTGTGCTGCGGTGATCACGGGCAGCAGGAGCGCCATGACACCATGCGCAAGGGACGTCGGGTTGGCGGTGGCCGCGTTGCAGAGCACGGCGATCGACATCTTCGCTTCGGGATAGCGCGCAACGAAGGTGCGATACCCGGCCGTCGAGCCCCCGTGGGAGATTTCGCGGACGCCCGGACCGTAGCTGCCGACCCTGAGGCCTAACGCGTAGGAGAGGGTCCGTCCGCTGCCGAGGCGACCACGCGTCTCGAGCAGGGCGGTAAGGTCGGGCTTACCCAGCAGTCCAGTGGTGAGGGCGTCGTTCCACCGCAGGAGATCGGCCACGGTGGTGAGCAGTCCGCCATTGCCGTGAATCATGGTGAAGGGCATGTCCTGCATCCACGCGCCGCGAACAAAGTCGTACCCCGTTGCCCTTCCCGGTACGACGCGGCGATAGTCGTCGCGCCACTGGGTATGCGTCATGCCTAACGGCCTGAAGAGTCGCTCATCGGTGAATCGGGCGAACGGCATTCCACTCACGCGCGACACGATGACGGCAGCGAGCGTGTAGCCGGTGTTGCTATAGAGGTACTCACTTCCGACGGGAAAGTTGAGTTCCCGCTGCCGGCTCACCAGATCGAGGATTTGATTCGTCGTGTGTACTTCGCCTCCCGGCCCGCGCCCCATGATGCCGAGCAGCGCCCACTGGTCGCGCAGCCCGCTGGTGTGAGTGAGCAGGTGGCGGATCGTGATGGGAGCTCCGAAGTCCGGCACTTCGGGGAGGTAGCGTCGCACGTCGTCGTCGAGCGAGAGTTTGCCGTCCAGCTGCAACAGCGCCAGGGCGGCGGCGGTGAACTGTTTGGCGACGGATCCCGATTCCGAGATGGACTGCGCGGTGAGCGGGACGCCGTACTCGAGGTTGGCCATCCCATAGCCTTTGGCGAATAACTCGCGCCCGTCGCGCCCGACGCCAACCACGCATCCCGGCGACGTTATGGTGTCGAAGGGATGGAAAATCTGGTTGATTCGCTGCACGGTGGCATCGGGAAGCCCCTGCGCCTGGAGTACGAGCGGAAGGACCAGGGTGAATATCGCCGACCGGCCGAAAGAGCGTGGCATGAGGTCCGTGAAGTACGAGAATGATCGGATGCTTCGCGACGGAGCGACCGTACGATGAAGTATGCCGCAGGGATTCGAGCACGTCCAATAGTCGGGCGAATTGGCCGCCGGTGCTTCCGGTGGCTGCACATTACTCGACAGCTACATCGCCGGACCGCACATTGCCATGCACAAAAACTCTCTCTTCGGTGTCCCTTCGTCATGAACCCTCGCTGTTTCCTTGCCGCCTGCTCGCCGCTGTTGGTTGCGCTTCCGTCGTCAGCCATGGCACAAGAGACCCTGGCGCCGCGCGTGAGCAATGCGTTGTGGTTCGATTTGGGTCGCTCTCCGTTGCAACTCACTGGACCGGCGCGACCAAACGTGTACGTCGCGTCAGCGGGGCGTCGCTCGATCGCGATGGGGACGGAGGATGGGCGCTTCGAACTCTGGTCGTGGCCCGTGAAGTGGCTGCACGATTTTCAGCTCGCGTTTCGCGTGCCCAAGTATACCGCTCCCATCGTTGGCCGCGATGTGGCGCGCTGGGTCACGGTGCGACCCGAGGGAGTGACGATCGAGTACGCCTACGAGACGTTCACGGTGAAGCAGACCGTGTTCGCCGTGCTGGATCAACCGGCCACGATCATGCTGCTCGACGTGGACGCAATTCGCCCGATGGAAATTGTCGCCTCGTTTTCGCCGGACATTCACTACGCGTGGCCGGCATCGTTAGGCGGCCAGTACATCGCGTGGAATGCCGGTGCGCGGGCATTCGTCTTTTCGGAGAGCCGGCGCCGGGTGAATGCCTTCCTCGGTTCACCGGCCATTGCGCGGGCATCGGATGTACCAGCCCACATGCTTTCTGCGACGCTCCCGCACTTTGTGATTGGCGTGGGGAGCGGAACGGAGCGATACACGGAGCCAAGGCTCGGCGAACCGCCGGGCGGCCAGGTGAACGTGCACGAGGGCTTTATCCCGATCGTGATGGCGGGTGGCGACATGTCACGCGACTCGGCGCGTGCGCTGTACGACCGACTGCTGGCCCCCGGCGCGGCCCGTCGGGAGTGGAACAGACGGGTGGCGCACTTTGATTCGATTCGCACGCAGACCACGCGGATCATCACCCCCGACACGGCGCTCAATCGTGCGGTGGAGTGGGCCAAGGTCAATCTGGATGAAAGCATGGTGTGCAATCCAGAGTTAGGGTGCGGGCTGGTGGCCGGCTACGGCCTGTCGGGGGCGGCCAGCGATCGCCCGGGATTCGGTTGGTTCTTCGGGGGTGACGCGTCCATCAATTCCTTCGGAATGAGTGGGGTGGGGCAGCACGCCCTCGTGCGCGATGGCGTGTTCCGGTTTTTCGCCAGGTATCAGCGCGCCGATGGAAAGATCACCCACGAGATTTCACAGGGTGCGCTCAAGGTGGATTGGTTCGGCGCCTACCCGTACGCCTTCTATCATGGCGACACGACGCCGTTCTGGGTGTTGGCGTTCGGAGAGTACTGGAAGCAGACCGCCGACACGGCCCTGGTACGGGAGTTGTGGCCCCATCTGCGCCGCGCATACGAGTGGTCGCGCAAGGCCGACGGCGATGGCGACGGCCTCATGGAGAACACCATTGCCGGTGCGGGTGCGCTGGAGGTGGGCGACTTGCAGGAAGGGATCGTCTCCGACGTATACCTGAGCGGCGTATGGATCGCGGCGCTCGAGCGCTTCGCCCGAATGGCGGACGCCATGAAGGAGCCCAGGCTGGCCACCGAGGCGCGGAGTATTCGCCAACGGGCACTGCAGACGCTCGAGTTCAAGCTCTGGATGCCTAACCAGCGGCAGTATGCTTTCGCCATTCTTGAAGGGGGAAAGGTCAACGAGAATCTCACGGCATGGCCGGCCACGGCGATGTCGTTCGATGTCTTCGACGCCGAGCGAGGGGCCGAGATGGCGGCGCGGCTGGCGGGGAACGAGATCATGACCGACTGGGGGGCGCGCCCACTCTCGGCGCGCTCGACGCTCTTCGATCCGCTGCACTACAACAATGGTGCCGTCTGGCCCTTCGTGACCGGTTGGGTGGCGCTGGCGCAGTATCGCTACCACAACGCGCATGCCGGGCGCTTTGCGCTGGATGCCATTGCGCGCACCGGCTTCGACGAGGCGCTGGGCCGGAACCCTGAGATCATTTCGGGGCGCGTATACAAGCCCCTCGAGACGGCGGTGCCGCAGCAGTTCTTTGCCACGTCCATGGTGCTGACGCCGCTGGTGCGTGGCTTGTTAGGCATCGAAGTCGACGCGCCGGCTGGACGGGTGCGGGTGGCGCCACAACTTCCTGCGGAGTGGGACAGCGTACGGGTCGAGCATCTCGCGGTCGGTGAGGCCCGCCTATCGTTGCACTTCACGAGACGGCGTCGCACCATCGGCATCGACGTGAGGCGTGAGGGCATAGAGCGAGGAACGCCAATCGTGCTCGATTACGCGCCCTCGCTCCCGTTAGGCGCGCGCAGTGTCAGCGTGTCGCATGGCAATGCGGCGGCCGGTGCGCGGCAGACGACGAGTCGTTCGGGTGCGGTCATCGTGCGCGACAGCGCAACACTGGGAGACGCGGTCGGTATCCGCGTGTCGTGGGAAGGAGGATGGGAGGTTGCGCCGCCGCGGCGCGCTCCGCGGATCGGCGATCGCTCGTTAGCGCTGCGCGTGCTGAGCGAGCGCATGGACGGCGACAAGTATGTGTTGCAGCTGGAGGGACGCGGAGGCGCAACGTACGCCGTGCGCGTGCGTGCACCGCACGGCGCACCAGCGTCGATTACGCTGCTCCCGGTCATCGCAACGACAATGCCATTGCGCATGAGTGACGCCGATCACGAAGGATGGGTGACGCTGACTGTGGAGTTTCCGGCACATGGCAGAGACGCCGACGGATATGTTGCACTCGCGCTCGCCATGACTGCGAGCTAGGCGTTGTAATCGGGGTTGAACTGTAGGGGAGGCACGCATGGTCGGTGTCTTCCCCATGACTGCGATGCGTCGAAGTGAGCGCTCGATGAAATGAGTGCATCACAAGGCACCAGTCCCGGCACCAGTCCCGGCAGCAGTCGCCTCGATGCATGAGGTGGCGATGTCATCCTCCGCGTCACTCCCTGAGTCGGCCATCAACGGCTCGTACATCCAATGGAGTATCACTATGCGTCTCGGAAAAATCACTCTGATGTTCGCGAGCGTTGTAGCGCTTGCGGCATGCGGTACGGAAACGTCGGTCGCACCAATCGACGACAGCACCAGCGGGTCCGTCATTGAACTCATGCCGGACTTCGCAGATGTGTCCAGCGCCAGCACGATGAATAGCGCGGGAATCGGCGGATTGGGATTCCCCGATTCGCTGAAGCTCACGACCGAGCAGAAGGCAGCCATTTCGGCACTCGAAGACGCTTTCAAGACCGCGAATGCAGCAGACTTCGCCGCCCTCAAGACCATCCAGGCCGAAGCGCGCGCAGCGCGTGATGCGCGCAAGTCGCGTGCGGAGATCGAAGCGATTATCAAGAAGGCAAAGCCGATTCGCGCCCGACTCGACGTCGCGTTCGCGGCGTTGCGAGCTGCAGTACTCACCATCTACACGCCGGCGCAGCGGGCGTGGTTCCACGCAAACAAGGCGAAGGAATGCGGACGTGATGGCGGGCCCGCCTTGACCGAAGCGCAGTTGACGCAGATCCAGACACTCAAGGGTGCATTCGAGACAACCATTCGCACCGATCGTGAGACCATCAAGTCCGTAGTGGCCGAAGCCAAGGCGGCTCGCGCTGCTGGCAAGTCCGAAGCGGAAGTGAAAGCCATCCTGGCCAAGGCTGACGCTGCGCACGCCCGGATTCGTGCGGCCGAAGTGAAGCTGGTGGCCGACATCATGGCCCTCCTTACTCCCGAGCAGCGTAAGTCGTGGTGCCTCACGCGCGGCATGCGGGCGCTGGGCGGCCCGGTCGACAACGGCTAACACCGTCGCGCAGGAATGTTACAAGTGTGAGCGTCTCTGGGGGGAGCGCCATACGGACAACACCCCCGGGAGCGAAAGCTTCCGGGGGTGTTGTCAGTGGTATAGGCGAAACACCGCGTCCGGCAGATTCAACGATCGCGCTCCGGCGAACATCATGCGAAAACGCGTGGACGTCGCGACTAGCGAAGCTGTGCGACCCCGCGGTCGATCAACGCCTGGGTGCTTCCGTCGATCGATCCCACGTCGCCTAACGCGAGGGCGAGCACCGGCAACATGGAATTCACACGAATCACATGGTCGGCGCCAGCCACAACGTTGGGGCGTTCGACCACCCCAGCGAACGCAACAAAGGTGTCCACCACTTCCTTTGTCTCGAGATCGGTGGATCCATCACCAACCATCATGACCGGACGCGTGACATTGGCCCACGCAGCAATCAGCGTCGGCTTACCGCCCTGCCGAGCGAGTGGCGACGCCGCGTCGTAGCCTGCGTACGCGCCCCGCGCATCGAAACGCACATCGACCGCGAATACCGACTGCTCCGGCACCCCAAGGGCTCGCGCCAGCACCAGCACCGCCGGGCGCAGGCCTCCAGAGATGATACGGACATCCGTGCCAGCGCTTCGAAGCGCGGCTACCGTTTCCCGAGCATGCGGCACGAGATGCTCAACATAGAGCGCTCCGATGCGCGCCATCTCGTCGGCCGACGGTCGAATAAGCGCGAGCCGTTTGCCATAAATCGACTCGAGCGTCACTTCCCCGCGCATGGCGGCGTCAGTGAGCTCGGCGATCGCCGACCGATGCTCGCGCGCCAGCTCGTCTATCCCTTCGATGGACGACAGGGTCGAATCGCAATCGAACAGGACGGTGCGAAAGGGCACTAGCTGTCGCTCACCTAGATGTGGATCGACCGTCCGAGAACCGCCAGCGCTGCTTCCTTGGTGGTCTCCGACAGGGTGGGGTGCGAGTGTACGGTGATTGCGATGTCTTCCGACGAGCCGCGGTACTCGAAGGCCAGCACTACCTCGGCCAACAAGTCCGACACATTCGGCCCGAGCATGTGGCAGCCTAACAATTCGTCCGTTTCGGCGTCGGCAATGAACTTCACGAATCCGTCGGTCTCACCCATGGTCCGGGCACGCCCGTTGGCCGAGAAGGGGAATTTGCCGGTTTTGTACGCGCGACCGCTCGCCTTCACCTCCTGTTCGTTCAAGCCGACGGTGGCGATTTCGGGCCAGGTGTACACCACGCTCGGCATCGAGTGATAGTGCATGTGGGTCGACTTGCCGGCGATGACCTCGGCGGCGACCACTCCCTCCTCCTCCGCCTTGTGCGCGAGGAGCTTGCCTCCGACTACGTCGCCGATCGCGAATACGTTAGGCAGGTTGGTGCGCATCTGCTCATCGACCAGCACTTCGCCCCGCGTGCCCACGCCCAGGCCTAACGCGGAGGCGTCGATGCCGTGCAGCACCGGCTGTCGACCTACCGATACGAGCACGTAGTCGGCGTCGAGTGTCTCCGGTGTTCCGTCCTTGTTCACGTACACCAGCACTCGATCCGCCTCCACTGCGGCCCCGGTGACCCTCGTCCCCGTACGAAGGTCGAGACCCTGCCGTCGGAATACACGATCGGCTTCCTTGATGATGTCGTCGTCGTTACCAGGCAGAATGGTCGGCATGAACTCGACAACGGTCACCTTGGCTCCCAGTCTCCGCCAGACCGAACCCAGCTCGAGGCCGATCACACCGCCGCCGACAACAACGAGGTGGCGCGGCACCTCTCGAATGATCAGCGCCCCCACATTCGAGAGCACCCGTCGCTCGTCGAAGGCGAGGAATGGGAGGGCCGACGGAACCGAACCCGTGGCAATGATGACGTGCTTCGCCTCGTAGCTGGTTACGGCGCCGTCGGCGGCTGTCACATGAACGATGTTGCCGACCGTGAGCGTACCGCGCCCCCGGGCCCATGTCACTTTGTTCTTCTTGAAGAGGAACTCGATGCCGCGGGTATTCGCTCCCACCACTTCGTCCTTGCGCTTGAGCATCTGCGCGAGGTCGAGCCGAAGCCCGTCGAAACCAACGCCGTGCTCATGTGCGTGCAGCCGCGAGAATTCGTAGTGCTCCGACGATTGCAGGAGCGCCTTGGACGGAATGCATCCCACATTGACGCACGTGCCGCCGAGCGTCTTGTCCATCTCGACGCAAACGGTAGAGAGGCCGAGTTGAGCGGCGCGGATGGAGGCGACATAGCCGCCAGGCCCACCGCCGATGACGACGACATCGGCGGAGTGAACTTCGTTCGTCATGTGGCGGAGTTGGTAAGAGAAGGGATGTGGATGAAAATTAAGCGACCACACCCACTTCCGGCATCGCAGACTCGCTGCGGTGCCGCCGACGGTCGTGCAACGCTACGCGGCGCGTGTCGTGGCGTCGGCCAGCGCGGCGGTGAAGTGCCCACTTCGCACCGTGTCGCGCCAGTTTTGTACGCGGGTATAGAAGGTCCCTTCCATCTGTTGCCCGCGTCGCACGCCTTCGAAGATGGTCATGACGTGGGCGTTCACACGTGGGCAGTAGTAGGGACCGACCAGCGCGACGAAGCTGTTATTGGATGCTTCAAGCAGCTTCATGCCCGTGGGGGCGACGTCGTGCGTGGCGAAGAAGAGGAAGCGCCCCGCCACAGCAGCATCGCTGGACCTATCGCGAAGCAGAGTGAATGGCACTCGATCGCCGCTCCCGTCCACGACCATCTCGCCGCGCCAGTTCCCGGCGAGCGCCACGACAGCCGCCGGTTTGCCCGCGTCTGACGGCCTGTCTGCGCGGGCGGGTGGAAGCGGGGTGAATGCGAATTGGTTTGCCATTGGTAAACTCCTGTGCCGCAACTACGGAGAGACGTGAGATTTGGATTCAACACGAGGTCCGCCGTGCTGTGCGCGCAACGCCGTGCGGACTCGAAACATTGGACGCCCCCACCGAAGGAATGGTTTCCTCCCCCCAGCGCCCTCGTCTTCTGTTCTTCTGTTCTTCTCGTCTTCTCGTCTTCTCGTCTTCTCGTCTTCTGTTCTTCTGTTCTTCTCGTCTTCTGTTCTGAATGTTCTAATTGTTAGTCAACCACCATCAACGCCGGATCCTCCATCAACTCCTTCACCCGCACCAGGAAGAGCACTGCCTGCTGCCCGTCGATGATGCGGTGGTCGTACGAGAGGGCGACGTACATCATGGGACGCGCGACGATGGCGCCGTTCACGACCATCGCCCGCTCCTGCACCTTGTGCAACCCGAGGATCCCCACCTGCGGATAGTTGATGATGGGCGTGGAGACTAGTGATCCGAAGACTCCCCCGTTGGTCAGCGTGAAGGTCCCACCGGTGAGGTCGTCCATGGTCAGCTTGCCATCGCGCGCCTTTTTGGCCACGGTGGTGATGGCGCGCGCGATGTCCAGCAGCCCTAACGAATCGGCATCCTTGAGGTTGGGGACGACGAGTCCGGCCTCGGCGGCGACGGCAATCCCCATGTTCACATAGTGGTGATATTCTATATGGTCGCCATCTACCTTGGCGTTCACGACCGGAAAGTGCTTGAGCGCCATACACGCCGCCTTCACGAAGAACGGCATCATCGACAGCTTCACGCCGTGCTCTTTTTCCACGCGTTCCTTGATCCGCGCGCGGAGGGCTTCCACGGCGGTCATATCAATCTCGTTAAAGGTCGTGAGGTGCGCGGTGGCGTGTTGCGATTGCAGCAGGTGCTCGGCGATGCGACGCCGCCGAGTCGTCATCTTCTCGCGCGTCTCGCGAGTGCCCGCGATCGGGGTTGGACTCGGAGCTGGCACGACGGCGGGCGCCGCCACAGCCAGCGGAGCACTAACCACCGGCGCACTCGCTGATGGCGCACTCGCTGATGGCGCACTCGCCGAAGGCGCACTCGCCGATGGCGCACTCGCCGATGGCGCACTCGCTGATGGCGCACTCGCCGATGGCGCACTCGCTGATGGCGCACTCGCTGATGGCGCACTCGCTGCAGCCGCAGTCTCAACCGGTGCACTTGCGAGCTGTGCATTCGTAACTGGAGCGCTGGTCGGCGATGGCGGAGTCTTGGTCGCTGCGGATGCGAGCGACTCGATCACGTCCGGCTTGCTCACCACCCCGCCACGTCCAGTTCCCTCAAGCTCTCGAAGGTCCACATTCTCTTCCGCAGCCAACCGGCGCGCGGCCGGCGATGACTTGACGTCGGCGCCGGAGTGTTGAGCGGTTTCCGCCCTGGTGGGGCTAGGATCGGCGGCTGGCTGCGCCACAGGTGGCATAGCTGGCACGGGTGGCACAGCAATCGGTGCGGAGACCGTTGCTGCAGTCGCTGGCTGCGGCGTTGTTTGGACGAAGCTCACCGGTTCGGCCGCCACGACTGCTCCCTCCTCTTCCAGATCGGCCAGGACGTCGTTGACGGCGACCACGTCCCCTTCCGCCTTGTAGCGCTTGGTGAGCACGCCGGCTCGCTGCGCCGGAACTTCGACCGTTACCTTATCAGTTTCCAGCTCGACCAGAGTCTCTCCCGAGGCGACGCGATCGCCCTCCCTCTTGAGCCAGCGAGAAATCGTGGCTTCGACGATCGATTCACCGAGGGGGGGCACTTTGATCGAGAGCATGTCCTGAGAGTCCGCACTGGGTTTCGGAGGATGCCGCGCACGATGCGCGTTCGCCCCCTGAGCCAAAGTTGATCGAATCGTTGCGAAATCTAGCCCACCGCATTCCCCCCGACTACTCAACTCGTGCGCGCACTGACCATCTCAGCACACGGCGGACTCGAGCAGCTAACGCTGCGCGACGATGTGAGTGCGCCGTTGCTCACCGATCCCACACATGTACAGGTGCGGATAAAGTCCGCCGCGCTCAACAGGCTCGACCTCTTCATGCTCGGGGGGCTGCCAAACGTCACCATCACCCCTCCGTGGATCGTGGGCTCCGACGGGGCCGGGGTGGTCGAGGCGGTGGGGAGCGCTGTGACCCGGGTACGGGTTGGCGATCATGTGATCCTCAACCCCGGCTCAAGCTGTCGAGTGTGCCGGTACTGCCTCAGCGGCGACTCGCCGCTCTGCGTCGCCTACGGAATATTCGGCGAGCACACTCCCGGCACCCTCTGCGAGATCATGGTGGTGGCCGAGACCAGCGTGCTCCCCATACCCCTCACGATCCCGTTCACCGAGGCAGCAGCTTTCCCGCTCGCCACGCTCACCGCATGGCGGATGTTGGTGAGCAAGGCGCGCGTGCAGGAAGGCGACGAGGTGCTCATCTGGGGCATCGGTGGCGGCGTCGCACTGGCCGCACTGCAAATCGCCAAGATGCGGGGGGCGCGTGTCTGGGTCACCTCGTCGAATGATGACAAATTACGCCGAGCCAGCGCGTTAGGCGCCGATGTCCTGCTCAACCACGCGCAGGTGGATGTAGCGAAGGAGGTGCGGGCGCGGACCGCCAAGCGCGGCGTGGACGTGGTGGTGGATAGCGTGGGCGAGGCCACATGGAGCAAGTCGTTAGGCGCGCTGGGCAAACGTGGGCGACTAGTGACCTGCGGCGGAACCTCGGGGCCCATGGTGCAGACCGATGTGCGGCGTCTGTACTGGAATCAATGGACCATCATGGGGTCGACCATGGGCAACGATGAGGAGTTGGCGGCCGCCACGACGGAGTTCTCGGCCGGTCGGCTGCGCGCCGTTGTCGATTCCGTCTTTCCGTTGGACCGCGGCCCCGAGGCGTACGCGCGCCTTCAATCGGGGCAGCAATTCGGCAAAGTGGTGGTCGAGATATGAGCGTGGGGTCGTGGTGAGTGAGGTCGCGAAGTTCACCATCGAAGAAGAGGCCGCCGTGCGCAGGGCGGTGGGAGAGCGCGGATCTGCTTCCTGTCCGCGCTGCGTGGTCGTGATGAGCAAGCGCTCCCTAGGCGGTGGTTCGTTTGGCCTGGGCTACGCCCGTCGGCGGGAGTGGCTGCTCTGTCCCTCGTGCCATCGGTCGGTGATCTTCGATCTCAAGCGGGGAACGCGAAACTAGGCGACATCCGTCGCCGGTGTCGGATTGTGACGCCCATCACCTGGTGCGCCCTCTCTTCGTTAGATTCCATGGGCGCGGCCCGCCCCAAGGTCTGAGGTGCGGGGGTGCACACTGTTCTGGAAGGGACCCGTGACGTTCTTCGATCGACTGCAAGACAGCTTTGCCCAACTGGCCGAGATCATTCCCGCTTTGGCGGGCGCCCTCATCATCCTCTTCGCCGGCTATTTATTGGCCAAGCTGCTGGAGAAGGGGGCCGAGCGCCTGCTGCGAAAGGTTCGCCTCAACCAATGGCTCGAACGCGGGGGTGTGCTGGAAGCGGTAGAGCGCACCGGGTCGCACTTCAACCCGACACGCGTCGTCGGCAAGCTGCTCTTCTGGTTCGTGATGTTCGCGGTGATCATGGTGGCGGCCAACGCGTTAGGTATGGAGTCGCTGGCAGCCGTCTTCGCCGAGCTGGTGGGATACATCCCGTCGCTCATGTCGGCCATCGTGATCCTGATCGTGGGCGTCGTGTTGGGTCGATTCACCGGCGGGCTGATCATGGCCTCGGCGGGCGGCGTGCAGGGTGGGCCGACGCTGGCCCGGGTCGGACGATGGATGGTGGTCGTGCTGGCGGTGTTCATGGCGCTGCAGGAACTCGGAATCGCCTCGGACATCGTGACGACGGCCTTCGCCATTCTGTTCGGCGCGGTGGCACTCGCGCTCTCCCTCGCGTTCGGGCTGGGAAATCGTGAGCTGGCGGGTGAGGTCACGCGAGAGTGGTACGCGCGATACCGCGCCGAGCGCGACGCCATCGCGCGTGAAGTGGTGAAGCGAGAGGAGGCGGAGGACGCTGAAATGGAGGCGGAGGAGGCCAGCGAAGCGCGTGCGACGGGTGCGACGGCTGTTGCGGAAGGCGCGTCGATCCACGGGTAGACGCGGCGAGCACCAGTCGGCACTTTAGCGGGACTCGGCTCCGGTCACTTCGATCGGCCACCCGGGCCCCGACCGTTTTTCCGATTGCCGACATGACGTCCACGCTGCCGACCATCGCCTCCAGCGAACTCTCGCTCGAAGAGCTTTGGATGCCCTTCACCGCCAACAAAGCTTTCAAACGTGCGCCGCGCCTCATGGCCTCGGCCAAGGGAATGTACTACAC
>ENA-ORBV01005849-ORBV01005849.1-microbial-mat-metagenome-genome-assembly--contig:-NODE-5849-length-22183-cov-7.133810_pt1 | contig 22183 bp, 23 predicted proteins | sample MGYA00237777_ERZ505514 | MGnify/ENA primary metagenome ERZ505514 (study PRJEB26160, sample SAMN06269048) | microbial mat metagenome | isolation source: Oligotrophic lake microbial mat | place... | reverse complement strand
TCTACACCTCTCTATTCGTCGGCAGCGTCAGATGTGTATAAGAGACAGGGGCTCGGGCGTGCCGTCGAGGGCTTGGATGAGGAACTCCATATGGCCTTGGGTGAGGCTGACGTATTCCTGCATTTGTTGCTGCTCGGTGCGGCGGAGGGCGGTGAGCCGGTTGGCGCGTTCCCAGAAGGTGTCGCTGAGTTGGGTGATGGTGAGGACCCAGGCGTTGCCTTGCTTGACGAGGGGCGGGGGCGATTCGAGGGAGAGGAGCAAGAGCGCTTTGTCGATGCGGCCTTTGGTGATGTTGAGGCGGGACATCAGGTCGTTGGCGGTGAGGCCATCGGGAGCGGCTTCGAGGGCGGCGAGAATTTGGGAGACTTCGGTGGGCGAGGGGAAGGCGGATGCGATGAAATACTCGCCGATGCGGACTTCTTCAGCGCCGCTAAGCAGCACGCCATAGGCGGCTTGGATGGCGCGGCCGGCGCGGCCGACCTGCTGGTAGTAGGCGACGACGGAGCTGGGGGATTGATAGTGGATGACGAAGGCGAGATCGGGCTTGTCGAAGCCCATGCCGAGGGCGGTGGTGGCGACGAGGGCCTTCAGCTCGTTTTTCAAGAGGGCATTTTCGAGGCGGGGGCGCACTTGGCCGCTTTGGCTGGTGTAGGGCTCAACGTTGAGGCCCTGTCCACGGAGCCAGGCGGCGACGAGTTCGGCGTCGCGCACGGTGAGGGTGTAGACGATGCCGCTTCCGGGCAGGCGGGCGATTTGTTCGGCGAGCCAGGCGAGGCGTTGGGTTTGGCTGGGCAGGCGGATGGTTTGGAGAAAGAGGGAGGGGCGGCTGAGGTCGCCGCGGGAGAGGGCGAGGTTGGGGCCGAGGATGTGGGTGAGGTCCGCAACGACGCGGTGGTTGGCGATGGCGGTGGTGGCGAGTAGACGCAGGTTTTGAGGCAGGGATTGGAGGATGCGCTCGAGGAGGCGGTAGTGAGGACGGAAGTCGTGCCCCCAATCGGAGATGCAGTGGGCTTCGTCGACGACGAGTAAGGCGATGCGTCCGGAGATGGGGCCCAGAATGCGCTTGCCGAAGTGATCGTTGGCGAGGCGTTCGGGCGAGATGAGGACGACGTCCACTTCGCCGCGGAGGATGCTGGCTTCGACGGCGGGCCATTCGGACTCGTTCTCCGAGTGGATGGTGACGGCGCGGACGCCCATGCGCTCGGCGGCGGCGAGTTGGTTGCGCATCAGTGAGAGGAGCGGCGAGATGAGGAGGGTGGGGCCGCGTCCGGCTTCGCGCAGGAGCTTGGCGGCGATGAAGTAGACGGAGCTTTTGCCCCAGCCGGTCTTTTGTACGACGAGCAGACGCCGTTGGTTAGAGACGACGTGGCGGATGGCCTCGAGTTGGCCATCGCGGAAGGCGGCGGCGGGGTCCTGCGTGCCGAGGCGGAGGAGTTCGAGCGCGCGTTCGCCGGCTTTAGGGGCGGAGGTCGGCATCGGCGAGATTGAGGATAGTGATGTTGTCGCGTCCATTTTGGCCGGTGTATTTTTGCACTTCGAGGTGCAAGTCGATTAGATCGGTGAGGCGGTGTTCCAGGTCTGCAAAACGATCCAGTTGGAGTTGGCAGACGCTCAAATCCTGGGTGACGAAGGGCATGGATTTGTCGGTGATGGCGGAGTTCTTCCAGAGCAAACGATTGGCGTGGGTCGGGCCAATTACCCGCAGGCGCCACTTCATCATCGGCAGGCCGGAGGTTCTGGAATTGGTTAGTTCTACGTTCTCAACGAGGACGTGATAGCGGCCATCCGGGATTTCGCCAAACTGGTTATCGGGGTTGTTCAGTTGGCGGCGGTATTCGGCGTCGAATTGGGAGAGGTCAATAGCGGGGGAACTCATGCCTACAGTTCTACCCCAAAATCATCGCCATTTAGCGAACTTTGTTGCGGGGTGGGGGGCACCCAGAATGCGGGAGCGCCGGCGAATCAGCGGGCTCGGCGAACCGCACGCCAACCCGTGGCCTGCCGCCCTGCCGCCCAGGTAACCAACCCGGGGGAGGGGAATTCGGGTGACCCCGCAACGCGCTTAAAGAGTAAACCACTTCCTGTGCGGGCAACCTGAAACTGGCGCGGACCGACTCCCGGCAGAAGGCCATTTACGTGCTCGCGTGATAGGGGTGATGAACGCGGTGACTGAGTTACCGGTTTCTTCGGAGGCCAAGCAGTCCCTTTCGGATCTCTCCGATGCAGAAGTTGAGGAGCGCACCACTCGTATTGGTTTCAATGAGCTTCCGACTTCTTGCTCGGCTGCGGTGGCGCGTATCTGCTGCTGGGCGACGCCCAGGGGGCGGTAATCCTGTTGCTGATGGTGGCCGTGGTGATTTCGATCACGCTCTACTAAGGAGCGAAAGACCGAACGGGCACTGGAGGCACTTCGCGATTCGTCGGGCCTGGCTTGCGCGGCGTGGTTTGAAACTCTGAAAGCGATTCAGCGTCATCGCGACAAGGCTTAATGGGCGCGGGCTGTCACCTTTCCCGAGACAGTGCATCTAGCTGAGAAGAAGGAATAGAGAAATGAACGGAAGCAAACTCTGCTTGAACCTGGGCGCGCTGATCATACTGGGCGCCAACGGACTGCCCGGGCAACCGGGCATGGGCATGGGCATGATGGGCGGCGGGATGATGGGCGGGAAATTGCCTGCGGCGATGCCCTCTGACGCCAATCCCATTACCAACGCCAAAGTGGATTTGGGGCGCATTCTCTTCTATGACCCCCGGTTTTCGAAGAGCGGGACGATTTCCTGTAACTCCTGTCATGACTTGGCCAAGTATGGAGTAGACGGGAAACGAGTCTCCACCGGACATGCCGGGCAGGAGGGCGATCGCAACTCGCCCACGGTTTACCACGCCGCCGGGCAGATTGCCCAGTTCTGGGACGGCAGGGCGGCTGACGTTGAGGAGCAGGCCCAGGGCCCGATGCTCAACCCGGGCGAGATGGGCATGGCCTCCGGCCAGCAAGTGGTGGAGACGCTGCAAGCAATCAAAGGCTACGACGCGCTGTTCCGCCTGGCCTTTCCCGCCGAAGCGCATCCGCTGACGTTCGACAACATGGCCAAAGCCATCGGCGCATTTGAGCGGCAGTTGGTAACGCCTTCGCGCTGGGATCGCTTCCTCGCCGGAGACCGGTCCGCGATTACTGCGCAGGAGATGGGTGGTCATCATGAGTTTATGCACAATGGCTGCGTCAGTTGCCACAATGGGCCATTTGTCGGCGGGGGCATGTTCCAGAAACTGGGCCGCGAAAAGCCCTGGCCGGTGACGACGGATGTGGGCCGGATGGCGGTTACCAAAAGCGCCACCGACCGGATGGTGTTTAAGGTGCCTACGCTGCGCAATGTCGCTAAGACCGCGCCCTACTTTCATGACGGAAGGGTGGGGACTTTAGAAGAGGCAGTACGTTTCATGGGCCGTCATCAATTGGGTGTTGAGCTGGGGGATGCGCAGATTTCGAGTATTGTCGCTTGGTTGAATACACTGACGGGGGAAATTCCCCAGGCTTATATTCAACCGCCGGTTATGCCTCAATAAGTTGGGAGAACTTATGCCTGAATGGTTACAGTTTTTACTTTTTGCCGGTGGATACTTCGCATTGATGCGCTGGATCCTGCCACGCTTTGGAGTGCCCACTTGAATGGCCAATTCCTGCGCTGTCGAGTCTCGACGCGCCAAAGAACCTGTTAGTAAGGAATCATGACTTATGCTTTATAAAGTAACTACCGGTAAGTCGATGGATGGGATAGACCGCGACCTTCGCGCCTCAGCCACACGTCATCAGTTCGGCGTCATCACCGTTCATGACTTACAGGAAACCCTGCGTAATAAGGGCGTCAGCCTGGCCATGGAGTGCCGGATCTACGAAGTCTGCAATCCAGGACAAGCCAAGAAAGTTCTGGACGCGGAGGGAGCCATCTCGACGGCCCTGCCTTGCCGTATCTCGGTTTATGGCTCGCCTGGGGAGTATACCTTGGCCACCCTGCGGCCCACTGAGATGATGAAGGCTTTCGATCAACCGGAGATCGCCGCGGTGGCGCAAGAAGTGGAAACCGTTATCGTGGAAATGATGAACGACGCCGGTCAAGAGTAACTCGTCATGGCTTATCTGAATGTTTGCCACGCTTGCGGCGCCCAGAACCGCGTCCCGGCCCGCCATCTGGCGGACACCGGCCGTTGCGGCGCCTGCCAAGCCGCGTTGCCGCCGCGGAGCGAACCGCTGGAGGTGGATGCGCAGGGCTTTGACGAGATCGTCGCGCAAGCCAAGGTTCCCGTGCTGGTGGACTTCTGGGCGGCGTGGTGCGGCCCCTGCCGTGCGGCGGCGCCGGAGGTGCACGAACTGGCGAAAGAGATGGCCGGGAAGGCTTTGGTTTTGAAGGTGGATACCGAGGCGCAACCTACGCTCGCGGGCCGCTATGGGATTCAGTCGATCCCGAATTTCATGGTCTTCCGGAATGGTCATCCCGTGTTTCAGCAAGCGGGGCTCGCGCCTCGCGTCACGATGCGCCGTTGGCTTGAGTAAGTCAGAAGGTGGGCGATCTGTTGCTTCATTATGGTGACGGTCAAGCCGTCGGCCAAGCTGTGTTGGTGGGGGATGGCTAGCCTTTGCGAAGGGGCTCGTGTAGCCGCGTGGGTGTCACCGAACCTTTTTGGTGCTGGACAGGACATTTGGTGCTCCGCGCTGGCCCTTCTGACCGAGGCTTACGATTTGCGGCTGCCGGCGCCGGTGCTCCACCCGCGGCACATCCTTGAGGTCCTTTTTCGAGTGGTGGACCCGCAACTGAAGTTCCGAGATTGCTTCGTCGTGCTTCTGCGGTTCCACCAACAGCACCAGCCAAGCGCCCGGCTTCATGGGCAGCATCCGCGCTAAGTCAAAAAGCGACCGGCGATTACTGAGGCCAGTCATGGGAGGAAAGCTCTTTCAGCAATGCGGGGTGAATGGCAAACTCCTGGGGCGAGTACTCAATTAAGCGGCGCGTGGCGAGTAACTCGCGGTGCTGCACATTGCGAAGGTCAAAGCCGCCACCCAAGTAGATTTCCTGGAGGTCTTTCAACTGCACGGGACCAAGGCCGCGCCGATAGGATAGGCCTAGCTGCTGTATGGCATAGTCGACATGGGGCCCTTCAATCTGCGGCGAACCCCGTAGGTAAGCTTCTTCACCCGCATCCCTCGCCAAGCTGATTAAGTCTCGCAGAACCCCACCGCTGTAACGGACGATCTCGGTCGCGGACGACGCCGGGAGTATCTCCTGGTCGCGATGTTGCAGGACTTCGAGCAGTGCGGGCGAGTTCTTCGGCAGGCTCCAGAGCGGATGGGTTTTGTCGAAACGCTCCTCGAGGTTGCGGCCTGGCGTGAAGTAGGCGAGTAATGGGGCGACGATCACGACGGATACTTTCAGTTCTCGCAAGATCCGAAGATCTTGGTCTACCAGTGACCAAAAAGACTTTTCGTTGTGCAGGCGGTCGAGGCCGTCAATGGCGAGCACGAGGCCCGCTTGTTTCGACATCGCATTTTCAACTAAATCTGCGAGCCAAAGTTTGGTCTCCTTGATGTCCTCGTGTAATTCCGGCACCGGCGGGTTGAGCTTTCCGCCGACTCTGACCATTTCGTCATAGTCTGGTTCCCAGTCTTCGATCTCCTGAACGAGAGTCCACTTACCGCGTGCGAAAATATTCGCTGCCCCTACCGCATGACTAAAGTCAGGCCCCTCCCCAAGCGTGCGGCTTAAGGCCTCGCCAAATGTAGCTAGAATCGCCCCTGGCTGGATGAATTCGAGCTTACTATGAAGCGGCATATCCAGAAATACGCACTGCGTTTCCTCCGTGCTGATCGCCTCGGTGGCCACCAGCAGTTCGGTCGTCTTCCCACTCCCCACACCCCCGAAAATCACCTGCTGACTCCCCTTCTCAAGGATCGCCCGCGCGGCAATGCGGCGGGCCAAGTCGGGGCGTACGTCCACGCGCAGTTCGGGGGGCGCGGGAAGCGTGGGATTGAACTTGCCGAGGAAATCCTGGTACCTGCGGGGGATCCCCCCATCGTAGCGCATGGCCCGCTGGGCGAGTTAAGCCGGCCCGATAGTAATTTGGTCCTCTGTTCCGAGATGACTTTTTCAAAGAGGTTCCTAGATTCCGGAATAGCGGCGTTTCCCCCTGTTTCTGCCAGTACGTTTCGGACTCGCGGATGTGCCCCACCGCTCGCGCGGCAGGCTAGACGGAATAGCGACCGCTCTGACTGAGGGTACAGGTGCGCGGGAGTTACACGGCAGTGAGGGAGTGGGCGCTTGAGTTTTCGATGTTTTTGACTTTGGCTGGCGGCTTGCAAGGCCAAGGCGATGAAGCGCATTCTTGTTTTTCTGGTGGCCGGCATGGCTTTTGCTCAAGAAGACCGGCCTTATCGTATATCGGGAGGCTTCAAGATTGGCGGGCCCGTGGATCGCCCTGCTAAGTCATCGTTTGTGACGGGGACGATATTGACAGAGTCGCGCTGGACCGGTGGCCCCACGGCGGACTTCAGCCTTCCTGCCAGCTTTGCCATTGGGTTTGAAGCGCTCTACCGGAATCGTCAGGAGGACTTCGGCGGCATCGCCAACTTGTTCACTGGCTTGAGTCCGTTTCAGGTGAATAGCCGGCGCAATACCAATAGTTGGGACCTGCCGTTGTTGCTGAAGCTTGCGGGTGGGTCCGGCGCGGCCGTTTTTGACGGCAGGGTATCAATGGTCGCGTGAACATTACGAGGCAAATGCCAGCTACCGCTGCACGGATCCGACGGGCGGGCCCTGCGTGCCTCGATGCGCCAGATGGGGATGCCGGCTCATCCGCCCCACGCGCGTCACCAACTTCCGGTAGGCTCCCGGTCGGGCGTCCCCCGCGGAAAGCGGTCAATATGGACCCTAGCCGGGGCTAAGGGACCGAGCAGAGTAAGTGGTGAAAGCGTTAAGGCTTACTTGATTTCGACGATCAGGATTTCGAACGGCTGGTCGCTGAGGTTCTCTTCCTTATGCGTCACCGGGCCGCTCCAAGTAACATCGCCGACTTTGTGCTTCAGCATGTCCACACTGCCGTCGGCCTTGGTGATCTTGAAATCCTGATCGGTGAGAAAGACTACCACGCGGTTTAGGCCATGTTCGTGCATCGGAATCGAGCCTTTGGGGGCGACCCTGGAGCGCAGGACCCGGACCTGGTCATTTTCCATTTCCAGCTTATATTGCGTAGGCGCCACTTTCAGCGGATCTTTCGCCGGCGGTGTTACTTTCTTGCCGGCGTTCTTAAGCTCCAATTCCACAATCGTCACCGGATTGGCGGAGGTGATTTCGGCAATGTGCATGCCGGCCTGCGGGCTCCAAAGGGCCTCGCCCGCTTTCCAGTTCAGGTGCGCTACCTTTCCGCCCTGGTAGTCGATGGTCTGTTTACCGGGCTGCAGATAGATCATCACCCGGTTCATGGGGTGCTCGTGCAGCTTGGTTTTGATGTGCGGACCCTGGGTCACCTTAAGCACCCGCACTTGGTCGTTGTCGACCGGTACACTGCGGTCTTGTGCGGATAGGGCCAGCGCGGCGCACGCGCCCATCGCAAAAGCAGTAATGGCGAAATATTTCATGTCTTTGGCTTGAATGCCTCCCGGCGTTCATCATACACCCGGCAGTATTTGGCACAATAGCAACATGCGCTTTCTTTTGCCATTTGCCCTCGCCAGTATGGCGCTCGCCCAAGATGCGTTGTGGTCGGTGGAGGCGCTTTCCGGCCAACTACGCGACCCCAACCTGGTCTTGTTGCATGTCGGCAGCCAGAAGGACTACGACGAAGGCCATCTTCCTGGTGCGCGGCTCGTCACTTTGGCCGATATCTCCATTACCGGCCCGCGGAATTTGCGCCTGGAGATGCCACTGCTAGAGAAATTGGAAGCGGCCCTGTTGAAGCTTGGGATTTCGAACGCGTCGAAAACAGTGATTTACGCGGCGAACGATACGGTGCAATCGGCCACTCGGGTGTGGTTCACGTTCGACTATCTTAGTTTGTCCGCGAAGTTGCTGGATGGAGGCTTGGCGGCTTGGAAGGCGAAGGGATTGCCGCTCGCTACCGAAGCCACTTTTTTTCCTCCCACGACCGCGGTGAAGTTGACCCCGCATCCGGAATGGATTGTCGACGCCGACTGGGTCAACGCCCATCGGACCGACCAAGGCTTGGTGCTGCTCGATGCCCGTCTGCCTGAGTTCTACAGCGGCGAGAATGCGGGACAAATGCCGCGCGCCGGACATATTCCGGGCGCCTGGAACCTTCCCTTTCCCACGCTATTGACGCCGACGAAGCAATTTATTGCGCGTAAACAATTGAGCGAACAACTGGGCAACGGCAGTACGATCGTCACTTACTGCCACATTGGCCAGCAGGCGACAGTGCTGTTTTTCGCCGGCAAATTGAGCGGTAAGAACATGAAGCTTTACGATGGGTCGTTTCAGGACTGGAGCGCACGTACGGACTTACCCGTCGTCACGAAGTAAGTGCCGGTTGTTGAAACTTCCCCGCAAGGATCGCCAAGCGGCTGCGGCGGTCATCTCTTCGGCGGGCAAAATCTGCGGCGTCAGCGCTTCCATCGCCGGCCGATGCAAGGAGTTGAGCCCGGCCAATAGTCCGGCTGCCAGCCCCAACGGCCACCGCGCGGGACGGGTTGAGCGGCGTTAACCGTCAGCATCAAACAGACGAGCAACATGGCGGATTTGGCGAGCATGATCATGCGCTTCCGCTCAAAATGATCGGCCAATGCCCCGCCCACGAACGCGAGCACGAACATGGGCACGAACTCCACCACGCCCACCACGCCCACCAGCAGCGGCGACTTCGTCAGCCGGTACATCTCAAACGGCAACACCACGTAAGTGAGGGCGGAGCCGAAGCTTGAGACCAATTGCGGGAAGAAGAGATAGCGAAAGGCGGCCGAATGGCGAAAGGGGCCGAAGCTGGGGAGTAAGTGGCGCACGTCGAGCGAATCTTTTTGCGATATCATCAACGGCATGAATCGACGTCACTTACTCGGCGGTTTGGCCGCCGGACCCTTGTTTGCCGCTCGCGAGGTAGCTCGCCAGCCCGGCACGCGCATCAAAATTGGCCTGAACGCATACTCCTTCAATAAACCCTTGATGGCCGGGACGATGAAGCTGTCCGAGGTGATTGAATACTGCGCGCAGCAGCAGATCGACGGCGTGGATCTTACTGGCTACTATTTTCCCGGGTACCCCAATGCGCCCTCTGACGAATTCCTCTATGCCCTCAAGCGGACGGCCTTCTTGAATGGCGTTACCATCACCGGCACCGGCGTCCGCAACGACTTTGCCCTGACCGACCCTTCCAGCCGCCGCGGCCATATCCAACTCGTCAAGGATTGGGTGGACGTTGCCGCCAAGTTGGGTTCCGACATGGTGCGCGTCTTCTCGGGCCGCGAAGTGCCCAACGGTTATACCTTTGACCAAGTGCTTGACTGGATGGTGCCGGCCTTCGCCGAGTGCGCCAAGTACGGCAAGGAACGCGGCGTCATCATCGGTCTGCAGCATCACGATGACTTCTTGAAGACCGCCGCCGAGACCATCCGCGTGGTGAAGATGGTAGACTCCGACTGGTTCAGCGTGATTCTCGATGTGGGCAGTCTTCGGCAAGGTGACCCTTACGATGAGATCGAGAAGTTACTTCCCTATGCGAGTAACTGGCAGATCAAGGAGCACGTTTGGTATGGCCACAAGAAAGTGGAGATCGACTTGCCGAGGGTGCGCGCGCTGATGGAGAAGATTGGCTACCGAGGGTTTACGCCGATTGAAGCCTTAGGCGAAGGCGACCCGAAGGAAGTGGTGAACATGTTTCTGGTCAAGGTCCGCAAGTCGTTCGCCTAGGTCGCCGATGGCTTCGCCCTTTAGCCGATACAATTGGAGGCTATTATGAAACGCCGATCCCTCGTTGCCGCCACGCCCGGCCTAGCGCTCGCCCAGACTCCCGCGCCCGCGAAGACCGAAGGAGCCTACATCGAATTGCGCTATTACCGGCTGCGGAACATGCCGCAAAATCAACGCCAGCGCGCGGTCGATTTTCTGAAGAACGCTTATTTGCCCGTCGCCCAGCGCGTTGGGCTGGGTCCGGTGGGCGTATTCTCGAGCCTCATCGCGCCGGACACGCCGTTCATCCTGACGGCGCGCTCCTACGGTTCGCTCTACGCGATGGAGCAAGCATGGGAGAAGATCGGCGCCGATGCGGACTACCAGAAAGCGACCCAGGCCTTTCAAGCCCTGCCGGGTTTGAGTTATATGCGAGTGGAGACGCAGTTACTCCGCGCCTTTGAGGGATTTCCCAAAGTAGTCGCCCCGCCGATCGACGACAAGAAGCCGGCGCGGGTTTTCGAGCTTCGCACTTATGAAGCCAATAACTGGGGTGCGCTGCGCAAGAAGATCGGCATGTTCGACACGATGGGAGAAATTCGCATCTTCAAGAAGACCGGTCTGTTGCCGGTTTTCTTTGGGGAAACGGTATTTGGGCCGAATCAGCCTTCGCTCACTTACATGCTCGCCTACGACGACTTAGCCGCGCGGGAGCGCAATTGGCGGACGTTTGTGAATGACCCCGAATGGCTGAAACTGCGCGCGACGGAAGGCTATTCGGACGCCGAGATTGTCTCGAATATCTCGAATACTATGTTCTCGCCGTTGCCGTTTTCGCAGATCAAGTAAGGCCAGGCCGGTCTCCTGGACTTCGGCCCTTCAATGGGTCAGCCATTTGTCATAAAGGGCGGCAGAAGTGAGGGGGGCTGAGGGATCTCTGGGGCCTCGCGTGCGAGGAGGGGTGATGTACGAAAGCCGGAGAGATTCGCTAGGAAGCAGCATGACCGAAAGGTTTCACTCTACCTACTATTGCCCGCGCTGATATGGTTGACGAATGCTCATCCGCATCCTTCTGCTGTCCGCCCTCACACTCTCCGCCCAGCCCACGGCCCGCGAACTACTCGAACGCATTAAGACCCAAGTGGGCGTCCCCTGGCGCGAGCCCACCGTTGACACCTTCAAGGCCGGCGATCCCGACACGCCCATCACCGGCATCGCCACCACCATGATGGCCACCCACGACGTGCTCGTACGTGCCGCCGCCGCCGGCCAGAACCTCATCATCACCCACGAGCCCACCTTCTATAGCCACCTCGACGGCACCGAGGTCTTCGAGAAAGAGAAGGACGCCGTCTGGGCCGCCAAAGACAAGTTCATCCGCGACCATCAGCTGGTCGTTTTCCGCTTCCACGACTATTGGCACCGCCGCCGCCCCGATGGCATTTTGGAGGGCATGACCAACGCCCTCGGCTGGCAGAAAGCACAAAACCCCGAGACACCCGCTCTCTATACCTTGCCCGCTATCAGCCTGGAAAAACTCGCCGGCCAAATGCGAAAGAAGATGAAGATCACCGTGCTGCGCGTGGTGGGCGACAAGAATCTGCTGGTTACCAAAGTGGCTCTGTTACCCGGCGCCGGCGGCGCGCAGTCTCATCGCCGGATGCTACAGCGCGACGATGTGGAAGCTTTGGTCATTGGCGAAGTACCCGAATGGGAAACCATCGAATATGTGGCGGATGCGGCGGCGCAAGGCAAGCGCAAAGCGCTCATCCTGATGGGGCACATCCCCTCTGAACAGGCCGGCATGGAGAACTGCGCTGTGTGGCTGAGGACATTTATCAAAGACGTCAAGATCGCCTTTGTCCCCACCGCCGAGCCCTTCTGGATGCCGCGCTAGAAACGCAGCCGCAGCGCTAGTTGATACACCCGCGGCAAGTTCGCCGCCGAAGTGATCCGGCCGAAGTTCCGGTTCGTCGGATTCAGTTCCGCACCGTTGAAGTTAGTCCGGTTAAAAGCGTTCAATGCTTCCACGCGGAACGGCAATTTGAAGCGCTCCACCAACTGAATATTCTTAATCACGCTGATATCGATGTTATTGATCCTATCCGCCCGGTAGGCGGTGTGACGCCTTTGGAAAGAGCGGATATTGCGCTCCGGCTGATTGGCCGCAACTGTTTCGAAACGCGTCACGTCAAACGTATTATTCAGGTTACGGCCCTGCCAGTTCAGATTCCCGCCCAGATAAGTTAGATTAGTGGACCAATCCACCGGAGCCCCCGCCTGCGTCGTGTAAATGGTATTCAACTGCCAACCGTTCACCACCCGATCGAGCGCTCCGTTCACTCCCGAGAAGAAGGACTTACCCTTGCCAAACGGAAGATCATAACTACCGCTAAACACAAAGCGATGGGGCCGGTCTTCATCCGCAATCCGGTACTGCAACTGCGAGTCACCCGCATTCAGGCGGTCAGTAGCCTCAGTGAACTTACTGAAGGAGTAATTCGTCAGGAATTGCAACCCGTTCGAGAAGCGCCGCTCAAAGCGCACCTGGAACTGGTGGAACTTCGAGTAGCCGTTTGCTTGACCTTCCACTCGCACGCCGTTGCCGCCGTTGAACTGGGGATAAGCCCGTAGTAGATTCTCCTGGTTGATCGTGCCGCCGTTCAAATTCGTTCCGGGCAGTAAAGTCCGGAAAGGGTTCGTCACCACCGTCGTTAGGCGTGTAATCGTGGCCTGATCGCGCATCGAACCTTGAGCCAGGAACACATTGGGTACAAAGTTCAGGTCGCGGCTTTCGACGAGGCGACGGACGTCCCCACCGCATTGGGCGGCGGGAAAAAGCCCAGGATGTTTTTCGAGATCGGGCTGATCCGGCTGGCGGGAATCTGATTACCCGGGAATGCGGTACGGGTGATGATCCCATTATTCAAGAGCGCCGTCGACGGATCGAAAATCGTCACCCCCGGCAGCCCGCTGAATTCGCCATTCCGCTGCGCCGTCGTGGCGATCGTCGCAAATGTCGGCTCCGGCTCGCTCTGCTTAATCCCTTCGTAAGTGAAAAAGAAGAACAGCTTATTGGTTGAATTCATACAGGCTGCCATGAAATTCATTCGTGCCGCCCTTCATCACCACATTCACCGTGCCGCCCGCCGTGTTGCCGTATGCCGCATCCGGCTGAAATGCTTCCACCTTCACCTCGGACACCGCGTCCACCGGCGGGTTGTAGGCCACGCGACGGTTGCGCGTCATATCCGGCGCACCATCCAGGAGTAACTCATTCGACTGGCTCTGGCCGCCACCCATCGAAAATTCCGATGGACCGGCATTGTCAAAAGGCCGCGCGTAAAGCGCGGATCGCTTGACGGCGTCACGCCAAAGGCTAACTGCGCCAAGGTCAACGCGGTGCGCCCATTCATCGGCATATTCTCAATCTGGCTCGACGAAATCACCTGCCCCACGCTCGCCGAAGCCGTCTGCAGTAACTCGACGTCGCCGGTCACCGTCACTGACTCGCTTTGGCTGCCAACCTGCAAAAGCACATCTTTCGATACTTTTTGGTTGGTGCCGATCTGCAAACCAGTTTGGGTGAACTTCTTGAAACCTGCCGCCTCCGCTGCGAGTGAATACGGCCCGGGAGCCAGGAACGGCAGAGTGTACTCTCCCGCCAAGTTCGAAACGGCTTCGTATTTGGCCCCTGTAGAAACCTCGATCCAAAGACTTAGATTATTCTACTGTAATCGATTTTTGGGCGTGAATGCGGCGTAAAGCACCGGCAACAGGAAAAGCGTCAGGAACGTCGCGCTTAGTAAGCCGCCTACTACTACCGTCGCCAGTGGCCGCTGAATTTCAGAGCCCGGCGCGGAAGACAACGTCATCGGCAGAAAACCCACCACCGCCACCAATGCCGTAATCAGCACCGGCCGCAATCGCTCCACCGCGCCCTCAATCACTGCCTCGTGCAAACTCGCCCCCAACTGCCGCAGGTGATTGATCGTCGACACCATTACCACGCCATTCAGCACCGCCACGCCAAATAGCGCAATAAAGCCCACCGCGCCCGATAAGTTCAGGTTCATGCCTCGCACCCACAGCATCGCAATGCCGCCGATCAAGGCGAACGGCACCGCGCACAGAATCAGCAACGCCTGCCGCATGGAGGTAAACGTCGCATATAACAAAGCCAGAATCAGCGCGATTGAGATCGGCAGGATAATCGCCAGGCGACGCATTGCGCGCACCTGATTCTCGAATTGTCCGCCCCAATCGAGCCAATATCCGGTGGGCAACGTCACCGACTTACTAATTCGCGCCTGCGCATCCGCCACTACGCTACCTAGGTCACGCCCGCGCACATTAAATTGCACCACTAACCGCTTCTGCCCGTTCTCGCGTTGGATGATATCCGGGCCCTGCACCCGTTCCACCGTGGCCACTTGGCCCAGCCGTACTTGCTCGCCGGCCGGAGCACGCATTACCAGATTGCGCATCTGCTCGGCGTCCTGCCGGTAATTTGACGGAAAGCGCAGCATCAGCGGATAGCGCCGCTGGCCTTCTACAAACTCCGAAACTGCAATGCCGCCGGTCGTCGCATCAACGGCATCGCGCAGGTCGTTGATGGTCAAGCCATAGCGCGCCAAAAACTCGCGCCGCGGCTGTACGCGCAATTCGCCCACGCCTTCCGATAACTCCATCTGTAAGTCCGCTATACCGGCCACCGGACCCACCGCCGTCTTCACCTTGTCGGCAATCTCCGTTAACTTCGCCGAGTCATCGCCGAACACCTTCACCGCCACATCGGCTTTCACGCCCGAGACAGTTTCGTCCAGCCGCATCGCCATCGGCATCGTGAAGTTGAATTCCATCCCCGGCATCGCCTGCAATGACTTTTCCATACGCTCAATAAAGTCGGCTTTCTGTGCCACCGTCATCCAGCGTGCTTCCGGCTTCAGCACCACATACACATCGCCTTCGTAGACGCCCATCGCCTCCGTGGCCACATCCGGCCGGCCTAGTTTGGAGACGACGTGCGCCACCTCGGGAAATTGCCCAACGATCTGCTGGACGCGCCGGCTCGCTTCCACACTCGTCGGCAGATTGATGCCTGGCAGGGCCTTGGTTTGGATCAGAATGGCACCTTCGTCCAACCTGGGCATAAACTCTGTACCTAAATAAGGCACGCTCCCTAACGCAACGGCGAGTAACGCCAGCGCCGCCGCAATCGGCCAGAAAGGATGACGCAGCACAGCGGTAATGATTACCCGGTAACGCGCCGCCAACCATTCGTACCAACGGTAAGTCTTCTCCTTCACCTCGCCCTTGAACAAAAAACTCGCGGCCACCGGTACGGCCGTTAGCGCCAACGCCAAAGAACCTAATAGTGACGCACATACCGTAATCGCCATCGGCCGGAACATTCGGCCTTCCAGATCTTCGAGGAAAAACACAGGCAGATAGACGGCGATAATAATCAGCACCCCAAAGAGAATCGGCCGCGCCATTTCCCGCGCCGCTTCGCGCAGCACATCCGGCTCACCGGGACGGCCATGCAGGCGGCGCAGCGAATTCTCCATCATCACCACCGCGCCGTCCGCCATCATCCCGAAGTCGATCGCCCCCAGGCTCATCAGGTTCGCACTAACGCCAAAAAGCGCCATCCCCATAAATCCGAATAACATCGAAAAAGGGATTACCGCCGCCACAATCAGCGCCGCGCGGACGTTACCCAAAAACAACATCAGCACCGTCACCACTAACAGCCCCGCTTCAATCAAATTGCGCCGCACCGTGCTGACCGTGATGTTAATCACTTCGCTCTGATCATAAAAAGGATTAATCCGCGTGCCGGTAGGCAGACGCAGACCCGCCAAGCGCGTCTTGACGCGATCGATGACGGCGCGCGAGTTTTCGCCCTTCAGCATAATCGCCATGCCGCACACCGTCTCGCCTTGGCCATCCCGCATCACCGCGCCCTGGCGCAGCGCCCCTTCCACGTGGACCTCCGCCACATCGCGCACCAGCACCGGTACCCCGGCGCGCTCACTCAGCACCACCTGCCCGATATCTTCCACGGTGCGAAAACGGCCCATCCCGAGCACGGTGAACTGCTCGGCATTTTGATTCACGAAGCCGCCGCCGAAGTTCTGGTTACTCGCCTGTAAGCGGTCCACCACATCACGCGCCGTTAGGTTATAACGCAACAAAGCCGCCGGATCTACCTGGACCGTAATCTGCCGCGTCAATCCGCCCCAACCATTCACTTCGCTAATCCCCGGCACGGTACGCAGTTGCGGACGCACCACCCAATCCTGCAAAGTCTTGCGATCCAGCAAAGTCACATTCGGGTTATCGATCGTATATTGATAGAGCTCGCCAAAGGCCGTCGCCACCGGCCCCAGCACGGGCTCCAGCCCCTGCGGCAAACGGCTACGCACCTCTCGCAAGCGCTCATTCACTAACTGACGCCCAAAGTAGAGATCCACGGAATCGTCCAGCACAATGGTGACAATCGACAAACCCAATTTAGAGATCGACCGCAATTCCTTCGTTTTCGGAATGCCCATCAGCGCCGTCTCAATTGGGTAAGTTACCTGGCTCTCCACCTCAGTCGGGGACATCGGCCCGGCTTCGGTAATTACACTGATCTGGTTATTCGTCAGATCGGGAAACGCATCCACCGACAGGTGATACGCCGTGTAAATGCCCAACACCGCTACCCCTACCAGGGCGGACATCACCATCCAGCGCTGCCGGAAACAGGCATCGATTAACGCGTGCAGCACTTACTCGCCAGCCTTCTGTGCGGCCTGCCCCTTAATCATGTAACTGCCCTGGGCCGCCACCCGCTCGCCGGCCTTTAGCCCCGAAAGCACCACCGCCGCGCCATCCGAAATCGTAGCCTGCACCGGATGTGCCACAAAGCGCTTCTGCCCGTCCTCCACATAAACCACTTGCTGACCATCGATCTCCTGTACCGCCGTCGCCGGAATCACCAAGGACCGTGCCCCGCGCGCCGCCAGCTTCACCGTCGCATACATCTCCGGCTTCAACGCCCGTTGCGACGCCACCTCCACCACCACCTTCAGCGTCCGTGTCGCCGCGTCCATGCTTTCGCCTAACCGCCGGATGCGCCCCGGAAACAATCGGCCCGGATAAGCCCGCACCTCCACCGTCAGCGGCAAGCCCACGCGCAGCAGCGGCAACGCCGACTCCGGGAAGCTGGCAATCAGCCACAGGCTTTCCGGATCTGTAATCACAAACGCCGGCTGCCCCGTCGTCACCACGGTGCCCAGCGACACCTTGCGCTCCACCACCAAGCCGTCGTGCGGCGCCTTCACCGGCACTAATTCCGTCTCCCCGCCCTCGCCCTGGTGCGGACCCGCATGCGCATGCTCCGGCTTCACCGGAATCTCCAGCACCTCGGTCAAATGCTGCGTCTCGCGCTCGATATTGGCCTGTGCCTTATGTACATCTTCCTCGGCCATCTTCACTTCGCTCTCCGCCTGCTCCACCTGCATCAGTGGCGCGGCCTTGGCTTCGTAAAGGCGCTTCAACCGGTCCTGATTGCGCTTCAACTGCTCTAGATTCGCCGTCGACCGGCGCCGCTCCGCAAACGCCTGCTCCAAGTTCGCCTGCGTGTCGTGCACATCGTGCGTATGATAGCGCGCCAGCACTTGGCCCACTTTCACCCAATCGCCCACCTGCGCAGTCACGATCCGCATCTTGCCCGTCGCCACCACACCCACGCTCCAAGTGCGATCCTCATTCCAAGCCAACTGGCCCGGCGCTTCCAACATCGTGTCGCGCACCTCTTCCCGCACCGTCACTACCTCAAGGCCCGCATTGCGCCGGGCCTCCGGCGACAACGCAATGGACTCGTCCTTCGCCGCCACCGGCGCCGGCGCCACCACCGGCATCTTCGAGCCCCCGCCACAGGCGGCCAACAGTACCATGATCAACAGCAGTAACGGCATCTTATGGCATCACTCCCAGCACAGAATCTAAGCGCGCGCGCGCCTGCCGCAAACCGGCCCAGGCATCCAAAAATAGTCGTTCGGCATCCAATTGCTGCCGTTGCGCATCGAGTAAACGCAAGATGTCAGTGCCGCCCAGCCGATAGGCCGCTTCAGCCACGCGCGCATTCTCCCGCGCCCGTTCCCGCAGCGGCTGCGCGGATTGCAACAATTGGTTTTCCCGCAAGGCCAACTCGCGCCGCACGGCCTCATATTCGGCCGCGATCAGCGCTTCGGTGGACCGCACCGCGCCCGCCGCCGCCCGCTGCTCCGCCACCGAACTTTCGATATTCCCCACATTGCGATTGAACACCGGCAATGGCACCTGCAGGCCCACCACCACCGTGTCCTGGCCACCAGCGCGCTTATAGCCGAACAGCCCGTCGACATTGGGTTTCGCCAGCGCTTCCTGCAGCCGCGTCTGCAACCCCGCCACCTCGCCGATCTTCCGCGCCAGCTTCATCTCCGGCCGCTGCTCAAAGGCCGTCCGCGCTTCCACCGCGCCCATCTCCCCGCCCTCCAGCACGTCCGTAAACTCAACCGGCCCGAATTCCCGCCGGCCCATCTCGCGCTGCAAACGGATCACGGCCTGGTCCGCATCGAGCGCCGCTGCGTTGGCCCCCAGCGACAAGCGCGAAGCCTCCAGTTGCACGCGGATCAAGTCGCTCTCCGCAATCGCCCCTTCGCGAAAGCGCGTCTCATGGTAGGTCACCGTTTCGCGATAATTCTCCGTCACCTGCGTATAAAGTAACCTCACCCGCGCCGTCGCCGCCGCGTCCCAATACGCAGTCCGCACCCGCGCCGCAATCTGCCAGGCGGTCATCTCCCGCTCCAGTTCCACGCGCTCTTTCTGCAGGCGGCTCACATCCTGCCGCTTGGCACGTTTCGAAGCCGTCTCAAAGGTTTGTTGGAGGTAATAGAAGTGGTCAGAATCCTGCCAATACCGGTATGCCGGCGAGCCCCACGCGCGCAGGTTCTCGCTCTGATAGACAAACAAAGGATTGGGCCGCACGGCACTTTGGCGCACCTGCCCCTCCGCCACTTCAATGCGGGAACGCGCTACCTCGAGCAAGGGATGGCTGGCTAAAGCTTCCCGCAAAGCGGCGGCAAGGGAGAGCGGTTCAGCGTGTGCACGCGCGGCGGCCAAGCTCAGCCCGACCACGGCAATGGCATATCTCACTCCATTGAGGCTACCAGACCAATGGGCGGAAGTGACAATTTTAGGCCAGAAAACACCGATTGCCCCTATGCCGAACCTTCATCTATTGACAATAAATGAAGGTCGCCGTAAATTTGAAGTATGAACATGGCATCACTGAACATTTCGCTCCCGCAGTCCTTAAAGGATTACGTCGAAGGCCAAGTGGAGTCTTCCGGCTACAGCACTCCCAGCGAGTATGTACGGGAGTTGTTGCGTCAAGATCAGCAACGGCGCGCGGAGCAGAAGTTGGAGTCCATGCTGCTTGAGGGGCTCAACTCCGGCGATCCGATCGAGATTACGCCCGAATACTGGGAGAACAAACGGCGCCAACTCATCGAGCGTCATGCGCGCCGGACGGGCTCGCGTTGAGCATTGGATACATAGTCCGACCGCGAGCAGATCGCGATATAGACGATCTAGCCGATTCCATATCCGAGCACTCCAATTTAGACAATGCTCTCGACTTTCTCGCCGAGGTTTACGTCACATTTTCCTTGCTGGCCTCTCAGCCGGAAATGGGCTGGCCCAGCAAAATGTCAGCCCCTCAGCTGAAATCCGCTCGGACGTTCCGGGTCAGCGATCGCCTCTCAGATTTCCTGATCTTCTACCAACCTCACGCCAGCGGTGTTGAGATTCTGCGCGTCGTCCATGGTGCTCGTGACCTTCCGGCGCTATTCAGTCAACCGGGAGCCTTCGACTAATTTCGCCCTATTCCAACAACCGCGCCCCAGTCCCCGCAATCTGAAAAATCGTCGTCCCCGAGGTGACTTTGGAAGGGTCGAACTTCCGCCCCGTCTCGTCCGCCTCATGCTTCATCCGCGCAATCGTCTGCTCCTTGGTGAGCACCATCTTCACTAGCTTCCCTTCGGCGATCGCCAATTTCCCCACCGCTTCCTTCGGAAAAACGATATCCCCATCGTTCACCTTCACGCGGATCATCTGGCTCGTTTCGGGATCGACTAAGGCCATCCAGCAACCGGCCATCGTGCAGACCTCGGTCACCTTGCCCTTCACCTGCACCACCTTGCCCACCAGCGGCTCGGGCGTCGACACCACCGTGCCGATATTCATAGGCTCTTTCAGGGTCAGCGGCTTCCCTAAATCCTGATTCTTCGCGAGCAAACTGAAAGCGCAAACGGCGAGCAGAAAGGTCTTCATAACACTATTCTAGTTCACCGCGATCGTCGGCGGCAGGGGACCCGTCACCGGCGAACTCACCCCGCCGATCCTCACCGTCACCGGCAACGCCGACCCGCGCATGCGGTCGCCCGGCACATAGACCTTAATCTCATAAACGCCAATCGTGCCCGGCAGCAAGCGGCTGCTCTCGACAACCACGTCCGCCTGCGAAAAGCGCGGATCGCCAAAGAACACCTCCACCTTGTCCGTCGTCGTCCCGGCCGGCGACGGCGTCCCGCCCACCACCCGCGTGCCCTTGGTTAAGCCCAAGCCGGTCGCATAGATCGTCAGCCGCCGATCGCGCGTCGTCGGATTGGCCGGCGTCACCGGCTGCCCGTTCTCATGATAAATCGCCGCCTGCTTGTTGTCCGCCTGCACAAACACCGCCGGCGCATATTTAGCCACCGTCAACTGCGTCGCCAGCAGCGCGGCGGCTCTCCGGTTGAGATTCCGTACCAGCAGCGGGAACCGTCCCGCGGCAAACTCCGGCGGCACCTGCGCGTTGATCTGCGTCGGCGACGTCAAGATCAGCGGAATCGGCGTGTTGTTCAAGGTCACGCAAAGCCCACCCAGCGTCGTCGGCAACGCCCGCGACGTATCCGCCGAAGCGCTATCGGCCAAGTTCCGCCCGAAGATCGAAATGAGACCCCCCTGCGCCACCGGCGGCAGATAGCTCGCCATCGACACGATGCCATTCTGATTCGGTGCCGGGCGATCGGCCGCCGGCACCGTCTGGTCCAGCGGCACAATACTGAGGCCGCTCGCGGTCAACACGTAGGCGTTCGTGCCCGTCGCGTCCACTACCATCGTCCGCCCCACGACGTTCTGCCGGTTGTTCGCCACCGCCACCGCCGGGCCTTCCAGCATTTCCAGCCTGCGCATCACATTACCGGTGTTCGTATCCACCATCTCGAGCGACGCCGTGCCCGTGCTCGTCGTCGCCGCCGTCGCCAACGTTACCCGCAGGAAGCTATTCACTCCCACCGGCGTCACGGCCGGGATCGGCGTATTCGAAAACGTCACCGGTTGCCCGGGGCGCACCGCCGCAGCCGAATTGGTTTGCGCCGTCACCACCGGCGTCAAGCTCTGGTTCAGCACCGTGTTATTCACCAGAAAATACTGCCCTCGCGGACCCGCCGCCACCGGACCATAAAATCCCGAAGTCAGCGACGTCCCCGAAAACACCGTCCGCGACTGCACAAACTGATCCTGCACCGCATCGTACAAAAACACATTCCCGTTGCCCGCCAATAGCAACGCGTATTCGCCATTGGGCGTCGCCGTCATCGTCCGCGGCGCCGGAATCGTCGCCGTCCCGATAATCGCGCTCAAATCGCGCGGTACTAACTCATCGCCCACCGCCCGCCAGATGGTGCCGTTGTTCATGATCACCATCAAGCCCCGCTGCGTCGCCACCAAGGCCTGCGGCGTAATCAGCACCGCGTTCGAGTTAAAGGGAATCGGCGGAAACTTAATCCGCCCGATCGTCGTGCGCCGATCTAGGTCCACCACCGTAATGCTCTCGCCGCCCGAATTCGCCACGTACAGTAACGCCCCGTCCAGCGACATCGCCAAGGCTCGCGGCAGTTGCCCCACCTTGATCGGAGCCAGCATCGTCCGCGTCCGCGTGTCAAACACTTCCACCCGGTTCAAGCCCGAGTTGGCAATATAGATCCGCTGCCGCGGCGTATCCAAAGTCAGGTCCACCAGACCCTCATTCATCGAAATGCCCGTTTCGATCGGCATCACGTCGCCCCGCGCTTCGGAGTTGCGATTATTCTGATACACCGTCACCCGCGGCGGCAGATTCACGGCCAGCGGCGCTTGTAGCAAGAAGCTATGCGAAGGCGTCACGGTGCCAATATTTCGGCTCGCATTCGTGATCGTAAAGTCGAGCGACGGATCCGCCC
>ENA-ORBV01005848-ORBV01005848.1-microbial-mat-metagenome-genome-assembly--contig:-NODE-5848-length-22186-cov-5.467231_pt1 | contig 22186 bp, 11 predicted proteins | sample MGYA00237777_ERZ505514 | MGnify/ENA primary metagenome ERZ505514 (study PRJEB26160, sample SAMN06269048) | microbial mat metagenome | isolation source: Oligotrophic lake microbial mat | place... | reverse complement strand
CCCATACCGGGGTGGTGGTAGTGGTTGGCGGGCCGCAGTACCGGGTCGGCAGCCATCGGCAGTTCGTACTGCTGGGGCGCGCGCTGGCGCAGGCGGGGTACCCGGTCTTGCGGTTCGACTGCACGGGCATGGGTGACTCCAGCGGGGACATGCGTAACTTCGAATTGATCGGCCCCGACTTGCGGGCTGCCGTGGATTGCTTGTTCGCGCAGCAGCCCGGGCTGAAAAAGGTGGTGCTGTGGGGACTGTGCGACGCCGCGTCGGCCAACCTCTTCTACGCCTACGGTGACCCGCGCGTGCTCGGGCTGGTGCTGGCCAATCCGTGGATGCGCACCGAGCAAGGCGAGGCGCGCGCCTACATGCGGCACTACTATCTGGAGCGGCTGAAAAGCCGCGAGTTCTGGGCTGGCCTGGTTGCGGGCCGGGGATCGGGTCGTCGTGGCGACCGCGCTCGGCGAAGGGGCCGCGGAACGTGCACGGGCAAGCGTCGCGGAAGCGGAGGTCGCGGCCCTGGCCTCGCGGGCGGCGGCTTGGTGGAACGCGTATTGGACCGGCATTCCGGTCGTGGAACTTCCGGACAGAGACCTGCAGGAGGCATGGGAATACGGAGTGTTCAAACAGGCGGGCCTGACTCCGCCCTGCGAGGTGGCGGCGACGTTGCAGGGGCCGTGGATGGAGGAGTATCAGCTTCCCCCCTGGAGCAACGATTACCACTTCAACATCAACGTCCAGATGATCTACTGGCCCGCGCTCGGGACCGGACGCTGGGATCATTTCGAACCGCTCTGGCGGATGATCCGCGGTTGGATTCCGACGTTGCGGGCCAACGCGGCGCATTTCTTCGGCGTGGACGACGCGCTGATGCTGCCGCATGCGGTGGATGACCGATGCTACGCGGTCGGGGCGTTTTGGACGGGCATGATCGATCATGCGTGCACGGCGTGGATGGCGCAGATGGCGTGGCTGCATTACCGGCACAGCCTGGACGAGGCCGTGTTGCGCGAGGTCGCGTGGCCGCTGCTGACGGGGGCGTTCGCGGGTTACTGGGCGATGTTGGAGGAGTTCGAGGGGCGGTTGTCGCTGCCGGTCTCCGTCAGCCCGGAATTCAAAGGGGCCCGGATGGATGCGTGGGGGCGCGATGCGAGCTTTCAGTTGGCGGCCTGTCACGCCGTCGCTCGCATCCTGCCGGAGGCGGCCGCCGTGCTCGGCCAACCGATCGATCCGCGATGGGCGAGGGTCGCGGCGGAGCTCCCGCCGTATGCGACGGTGCGGGCTTCCCGCCAGAAAGACTTTCCCGAACGCCAGGTTCAACGAATTGCGCTGTGGGAGGGCATGGATCTGCTGGAAAGCCACCGGCACCACAGCCATCTCGGATCGATCTTCCCGTTCTGCACGGTCGACCCCGCCGACCCCGATCATCACGCCATCGTCAGCGAAAGTTTATATCATTGGGTGCGGACCGGGCCAGGTGCGTGGAGCGGATGGTGCGTGCCGTGGGCGGCGATCCTGTGCGCGCGGGCCGGGTGGGTGGACGGTGCCGTGACGTGGCTGAAATGGTGGAAGGAGGTTTTCACCAACGAGGGGCGGGGGACGCTGCACGACGCCGATTTCGGCGGTGCGACCACCTTGTTTCAGCTCGGCTCGAGCGACGGCGCGACGCACGATCGCTCTGCCGAGATCATGCAGATGGACGCGGGCATGGGCGTGGTGACCGCGGTGCTGGAGTTGCTCGTGCAACAGCGGCCCGACGGATTGCACGTCGTGCCCGCAGTGCCGGATCGCTGGCGGGAACTCCGGTTCGACGGCGTGTATGTCGAGGGAGCCTTCCGAATCGGGGCCACGGTCGCGGATCGGCGCACGGTCGAAGTGCGTGTGGAAAGCCTGAAAGGTGGACGCATCCGGCTCCATCACGGACTGGGCACGACGTGGAGCGCCGACGGCGTGCGAGGGGAGGGGGATTGGTTCGAGCGGGAGTTCGCGGCGGGTGAGCGGTTGGAACTGCGTGCCCTGCGGGATTGATTCCGGTTCCTTTGCGGAACCGCCCCCGGCCTCCGGGGGTTCACGGAGCCTTGACGGCGCGGGCAATGAGAACCGCCGGCCGCGTGGCCCCGGTCGTTCATCCGTGGGCTCGTCGGGCCCGCGGAGCCACCGGCGACCGGCTCGTTCGAGGCGGCGCTTGGGCGTTGCGCCATGCCCGCGGGCTGAGGCCCGTTGCTTTGCGAAACGCTGCCGAAAAATAGAACGGATCGGAAAAACCCGATTGCTCCGCGACGCGCTCCGTGGCGAGCGCTGTGGCGAGCAGCAGCTTCTTGGCGTGTTCCAGCCGCTCCCGCCGCATCTCGGCTTCGATGGTCTTTCCCAGCACTCCCCGGAAGCGGCGCTCGAAGACCCTGCGCCCCACACCCAGCTGGTTGCAGAGACCCGACACCGACAATCCGCTGCAAGCCTCGCGGCGGATGATGCGCACGGCGCGATTGACCAGGTCGTCGGTGGTTGCCAACTGATCGCTCGATGCGCGCAGCACGACGCCGGTCGGAGGCACTTGTTCGGTCTCACCCAAGTTCGGTGCTCCGGCCATCAATCGCGCGAGCATGGCGGCGGCGCGGTGTCCAATCTCGTCTGAAGCGGGATCGATGCTGGAAAGAGCGACCGACGTGGAGAGGCCGATCAAGGGATCATTGTCGACACCCAGGAGACTGCGATCCTCAGGGATCCGAACCCCCAGGGTTTCCAGCATATCCATCGAACGCCGCGCAAAGATGTCGTTTGCAGCAAAGAGGGCGGTGCGGGTCGGCAACTCGGCCAGGAACCCGGGCAGGAGACGTGCTGTGTCCGCCGCGTCGGTGCAGGAGAAAGAGCGCAAGGGATGGCCTCCCACCCCTTCCCGGAACCCCTCCAATCGATGGCGGGAGTACGTGTGCTCGTCACACCCGACGAACGCAAAATCGCGGAAGTTCCGGTCCATAAAGTGGCGCGCGGCCAACCGGCCGATCGCGTGGTTGTCGGGGATCACATGACTGACTCCCCGCACGGCGCTGATGCTGCTCACGCGGACGAATGCGAGCGCCGAGCGCCTCAACTCGGCCAGCCGATTGGACGGCACATTGAAGAACACGATGCCGACGAATCCCTCGCGTTGCAGGAGCGGCAGACTTGGGAGGGTGGTTCCCCACCGCACAGCCCACGGTTGGTGAAGGGCGTGGCCATATTCCGCGACCCCTTCCAGAATGCGCCGCCCATGGGCGCTGGCTGCATCACCTTGGAAGAAAACGCGCGGGGCGAGGGAGGAATTCATGGGGGAGCCGAAAGATTGCACGGAAGTGACGCGCAATCATAGGTTTTTTACGTGGGATCGCATGGCGGTATCGGACGACGGGTGAGAAGCTCCGTCATTATGAAAATCCTGCCCGCCTTCGCGTTTGCCCTCGCCTTGACTCTTGCCGCAAACTCGCCCGCCCAATCGCTGCTGTTCGACTTTGGAACCACCCCCGCCACGGGCACGGTCGTGGTCAGCGCTGCGGGAGCCAATGCCACCTATTACGGCGGCCCGGCGGGTCTGACGGGAAACCTGACCTACAACGTGATCAGCGGCACGGACTCCACCAACAACACCACGACGACCCCTTCTCCCTATCGCTTCTCCGATAACTCGACCGCAACGAACATTTCCCTCTCGCTCTTTACCGGGACGGCTTACGCATCCATGAACTCAACCGGTGCCCCCTTCACACGGACTGGTTTCGATGGTAGCCGCTCCGGCGTCGGTGTGTTCCAGACACCCGCAGGAGGCACTAAGCTGTGGGCCGATCTGATTGCCGCTACGAATGCGTCGGCGCAGACAAATGATTTTTTGGGCACCAGCATTGAGGGCATGGCAGCGGGGCAGTACACCGTATACATGATCGTTAATAATACCTTCAACAGCGCCAACGGCACTCTCAGTTATGACTTGCGAATCGGGCAGGGGGCGGCCGGAGTGACCAATTTCTCCAATTTCACCAACACGACCATCACCGGCAACTTCGCCAACATTGCCAGCCAAACCGCCTCCTGGAGCGCTGCTGAGAACGTCCATTGGGCCAGTTTCAACATCAATCTATCCGCCAATAACACCCTTTATCTCGGCTCATACCGCAGCGCAAGCGGAACGCTGGGAGTGAATCAAATGGGCCTGTTCAACGGGATCCAGATCGTCGCGGTCCCAGAGCCCGCTGTAGCCTCGCTCGCGGCCCTCGGCATCGCCCTGCTCCTGCGACGCCGTCGCCGCTGATGCTGCTCCCAGCCGCTGAACTCCTCGCCTCCGGGTTGGTGGCTGCGGGATGAGCGCTTTCCGGTCCGCACCGGGTTTCACTGGCAGTGCGGTCAGACGGAGGTTATCTCAGAGCATGATCCGGCAATTATTCGAACGATCTCTGTTGACGATTCTCGGGCGAAGCGTGGCCTTCGTTTCGTTGTTGCTGCCCCCATTCATCACGCACGGGCAGGAATCGATTCACACGATTGCGAACCCCCTCCAACTCCACTGGCCCTGGGAGTTGGTTCACGTGGACGTGCCCGTCGATGCATCGAGGGGTGATCTCTCGGTTCGAATCGGCGAGGAACTTCGTCCCGCCCAGGTGGGTGCGGTATCCGCGGATGGGAAATCGGTTGCCGTCTGGTTCATCGCCACCTTGCCGTCGCCTCGAGGGATCCGGGAGGCGCCCCATCCGCCGACACAAATCGCCATCATCCCGGGAAAAGTGGCCTCACCGCTCCAAGTGCGAACCGAAGGCGACCACTGGGTCGTGGAAAACGGCATCTACGAGTTCCGGGTCCCGTCGTTCAAAGGTTTCAAGGGACCGCGGCCGGCGAAGGAGGTGCCGACCATCCTCGGGGGTGTGAAACGCAAGGAAGACGCCGCTTTCTTCGGCAAGTCCTGGTTCGAAGGGGAGGGGCAGATTCAGAATGCAACCACGGAAATCGTGGTCAGCGGACCGGTGTTTGTTGAGATCAAGGTGACGTATCATTTCGTCCCAGGGGCGCCCTCTCCACTCGGAGAGCCGGCAGAGAACTTCGATCAGGCGAAGCCGGTCGTGACTGGCAATTCGAAGCACGATTTTTACGAGGCGACCCTGCGCTTCGTCATGGGCGATCCATGGGTCGATGTTACGGAAAAATACAGGCTTCCCGCGCCCTGGACCTATTTTCTCGAGTTAAAGGAGGATCTGAAACCCGATACGGCGATGTTCATCCCCTGGTTTAGCTACGAGCGATTCGGTGGCAATAATAAGATGGAGTTTACAAAGCTTGAGCCGCGTGCGAAACAGCGCGGACCCTTCGTGGCGATGCGCCCGCGGTGGAGCCAGATGCCGGGCGGCGGCATGGACTTCATCGCCACGCGCGGGGGTCCGCCGCCGTCGCGGCCGAAAGGGGCCACCGAGGATGTGATCCCGCCCGAGTATGATCCGAACGCTCCCGCCGTCGGGGTGATCGCCACGCATCCGATCCTGTGGTTCGAGCCGTACGCGCAGACGCTGAATGTGTATTGTGAGAATGGGGACACGGCCCGCGTGAGATTCCCACTCGGGAGCGGAGGACGCTCGTACGCGATTGTTTGCGCTTCACGCGACAAGTTTGACAACACCGGCAAATTAAACTCGCTCGTACGGCGTCATACCGACTGGACGCTCGAGGATCAGATGCATCAATACATTCTCGAATGGCCGCGCAAGTCCGAACTGGCCGGCCCCCACATCCTGATTACCCGGGAGGAGTTGAAACGGCTGCAGGACGCCTACGCTTCAAACGCGGACACGCCCGACATGGCGGTTTTGAAGGAGTTTATCGCCAAACGGGCGGAGTTGAAGGGAACCGACGCCGAATTGCTGAAGTTGATCCTGGGCGAGGCGGACGCAAGTCCCAAGGCGCCTCCCCTGCCGAATGCACAATTGTGGCTTGGCTCCCGCTATCAGGATGACTTTCTAAACCCGACATCGACCGCTGGAAGGAGTCTCGCCGGGGGCCTCGCGGCCGCTGATTTGGCCAGCCGCGGCCAGCCCATTGGGGGTGCCTCCCAGGCCGCGCTTGGCTACATTTTCACTGATATCGACAATTGGCCTGGTTATCACAATGGCTGGGGACCGGGCAATCCGAACTTTCACACCGACAAGTACCTGCCCGGGATTTACGCCGCCGCCGCGATGCTCGATCACCCGCACGCGAAAAAGTGGCTGGAGTTCGGGGAACGCAATTTCAACGAGGACAAAAAGAAGGTGCTGCTGGCTCCCGACGGGGTGGGCTACGAGTGCCCGGGTTACAGTGGTTACTCGCTGAATTTACAGGTGGATATCGCAAAAGTGTTGCACAATGCGGGGTATGGAAATCCCATCGCCGATGACCCGCTGTATCCGAAAAGCCTCGTGTGGCACCGGAATTTGCTCACCCCTGTCGATTTGCGTTTGAAGATGCGGCACGAAGCGCCGATTGGAGACACCCATCGCTGGACGAGTGGCGCGAATGAGGCGTTTGGAAAGGTCGCAAAATTCATCAAGGATAAATACCCCGTGCTTGCCAGCGAGTTCATGGGGACCTGGAAAATGTTGCGTGCCCAGGGAATGCGTGGCTCGCTGGTTTCGGACCTGATTGACGTCGATCAATCCATTCCCGCGATGGCGCCTGAGAAGATGGATTGGGGCAGCCATGCGTATTTTGGTTTCGGCGCGATCCTGCGCAGTCGGTTTGGCACGCCGCGCGAGACCTTCGTGACCTTCAAGGCGGGACCCGCGGCAGGCCACTACCACAATGATGAACTCAGCTACCATTTCTACGGCGACGGCACCCCCCTCTCCCTGGACTATAATTGCTCGTATCATCCGCGGGGCGATCACGCGGCGCTGCACAATTCGATGACGTTCGGAATCACCAAGAATTTCACACACACTGGGGATGCCCATGCGGTCGAAGCGGTGGAACAACTTGGCGGCGTCGCGCGCGTGGGCGCGTTTCAATCCTCTCCGGCGGCGGACATTGTCGTCGCCGAACGCACGGGCGAGTCGCTTTCCCTGACCCCGGTCTATCCTCAGGACGCGAAGTTTCAATACCCGTATCCCTCCCGGAAAACCCCGGTCCCGATCACCCACCGCCGTTACCTCACGCTCGTCAAGCACGCGCCGGACAGCAAACTTGCCGATTATCTCGTGGTCCGCGACGAGACGCGTTCGGCGGACGCGCAGCAGCTTAATATTCATCTCCTCACGCGCGACGTGACACGCGATGGACCACTTTTCCGCGCGAAGGGTCAGTGGGACACCGACGCCGTGGTGTTTCTTGCAAACTCCAACATCGCCCGTGTCGATGTGAAACGCTGGTATTACTACGACGAATACATGATGGGTCCGGAAAAGTGGCCGCGAAAGGATGGCAAGATAACCAATCCGGAGGACCTCGCCGCTCGCGAGGAATGGCAGAAGCGCATTCACGAAACGGATGGTGAGGCCCTGATTCCGCCCGTCGGCTGGAAGGAAAAATGGACGGTGGGTGAGTATCAGAAATGGCTGCGCATCGGCACCGCGCCTGGTACGCCGATGCTATGGGTTCTTTATCCCAAAAAGCAAAACGCACCTGAGCCGAAATTCGAATCGCTGGCGGATGGCAGCGGCGTGCGCCTGACGCTAGGCAATGAAACCGATGAGATTTGGATCAATAGCAAACCTGTCACCGGGATGAAGGGACAGGCTGTGGTCAGGCAGAACGGCACCGAGACCGTGCTGCTCAAGGCCGATGCAGTTCCGCCTCTGGGAGAGATCAAAGTGGGTGCCGCAACGCAAGGGGCTGGGGCGATGATCGATGATTCGGCGCCAGCCAGGAAGTGAAGCGCGGTAAATGGCTGTCAGAGAAGTTTTGCGAGATACCCGAGCATCCGCGGCAGATGGAAGGGGCCCTTGAACAGGCTCCCTTTTGCCGGCTGAGACACCCGACCATCCCGGTGGAGCCAACCATACCATTCGCCGTGCTCGGCATCGGGAAAGTGTGCGAAACTCCAGTCATGCACCGCGGCGTGCATTTCGCTGTATTTGGGAGCCTGGCTTACCTCATACGCCAGTGCCGAGGCGATGATCGCCTCGCAGTGCGGCCACCAGAACTTCATGTCCTGCCAGTATTCCAGGACCGGCCGGTCGTCCAGATCGCGAAAGTAAAACAATCCCCCATGTTTGGCGTCCCATCCGCGCCGCCACATGCAGTCGAGGATATCGAGGCCCAACCGGGTGTAGTCTTCCCGGGCGCGCAGCCTGCCCTCGTGCATCAGGAACCACGCGCACTCGATCGCGTGACCGGGGTTGAGCGTCCGGCCGTCCGCGTGGTCGATGAGTGAGCCGTCCGGCGCGACGGTTTCCATCAAGGCCCCGAGTTCCCGCTTGAAAAACCGCCGTTCGATATCGGCGATGAAGTGATCGATCCATCCGGTGGCCGTGCGGGAGCCCACCTCGACCTCGCCCAGATTCGCGCGCAGTTCCTGGGCGGTTACGATACCCATCATGAGCGGTCCGATCCCGACCATGGGGCGGGTGACCGGGTCCACCTTGGGCGGCATGATTCCCGGCTCGAATGAATGTCGAAGATAGGTCGAAAAATCCCGGAGTGCGGCTTCCCGGTGGCGTGCCTCGCCGGTGGTCTTTGCGTAGGCCGCGTGGGCGATGGCGGCAAAGGCTTCGCTGTAAACATAACGTCGCATCCGGAGCGGGCACCCCTGGCGGGTGACGCTGAAGTACATTTTCCCATCGGCGTTATAGCCATACCGGTCCAGGAACGTAATACACGACCGGGCTGCCTCGAGATATTCCGGACGCGGCTCGACGGAGTTGTAGAGCGTGGCAAACATCCATCCGGCGCGTCCTTGGAACCAGATGCTTTTGTCGGTGTCCAACACGCTGCCATCCCGGTCGAGAGCGGTGAGAATGCCGCCCTGTTCGAGGTCCATTCCGTGACGCAGCCAGAAGGGCATGACGTTGTGCCGAAGGGTGTCGCTGTAGAGAGTGCGCAGGGTGGCCCGGCGGGAGGGATCGGTCAGGTGGCTCATTGGGATCGGGCGGGGGCGGGGCGGAGCTCATCACACGCGGAAACGCTTGCGCAGCGCCAGCGGAGTCATGCCGGCGTTGCGACGGCATTGCCAGATCAGGGTTCGCACATCGCCGTACCCGGCCCGTTCCGCCACTTCGTTGATCGTCAGGTTCGATTCGATCAGCAGATTGCGTGCGAATCGAAAGCGGCTCTGCGTGAGGGCTTCTTTCGGGCTGGTCTGGAGATGTTCGCGGAAGAGCCGCTCGAGACTGCGCGTGCCCAATCCGCAGGCACGCGCGAGATCCTGCACGCCGCGCAGTTCCCGGATCTGATCGCGCACAGCCCGCAACGCCGCCACGACACCGGGATGGGGATGGGCGAACGTGTCGGTGGACCTCCGGGTGCTCACGCCGAGTGGCGGGATCAGGCGGATGATCCGTTTGTGCGGAGCCCGGCCGGATTTTAGCAGTTCCTGGATGAGGACCATCGCTTCGTACCCATGCGCCACGTTGTTCAAGCGAACGCTCGAGAGCTCCACCGGGGACATCGCGCAGCGGATCGGATCGTCGTCCACTCCCAGCACCGCGAGGTCTTCCGGGACTCGAAGCCCGGCCGCAAGAGCCGTTTCGACCGTCCGGGCAGCCGCGTGATCGTTGGCAGCCAGCAGTCCGCACGGGGTGGGCAGCGAGGCGAGGATCGCGTCCCGATCGGCTTGGTCCAAATTGGGGACCTCCAAACCCGGGGCGCCCATGCGTTCACGGAGCCGGTCGCGAAAGCCCTGGAAGCGCAAGTTCGAAAAGTGCACGCCGTCCAACCGGGCGAAAGCGAAGCTCCGGAAACCGAGGTCCACCAGGTGATCCGCCGCGATGAGTCCGACTTCAGAATCGTCATTTAGCACCGAGTGTGTGGGAGGAGGATTGTAGTGGTTTGAGAGATTCACCGCGGCCCGCACCTCTTTTCCGAGATCCTCCCTGAAAAGTCTCGGGCTGAATCCAATCACCGCCCGGCAGTGTCGCAAGGGCTGCTTCCCGCCATAATCATGGATCGCGACGGCCAGGCCGGGGTGCTCCGCCCGGAACCGGTTGACCCCTTCAAGAATCCCCCTGGCCAGTGACAGGCTAAAAGGGATGTGGACCTCGATGTCCGGCTGGGAAGGAAGGGGCGGCATGCCGGGTATGAGCATGGGGCTCCAGAGCCTCGAACACAAGGAAAGGGGGGCGGGGCCCGAAGCGGCATTGTCGTGCCATCGGAATGGATTGTCGGATGTTTGTAATGACAACCGGGACAAGGGAGGGTCCTATGGTGCCGGTCCGAAAGCCCTTCACCTTCGACTCCATGTTCGCTGAGACCACCCAGAAGACCCCCGCAGGCCGGGCCTGCGTCACCGGCGATACCATCCGAACCGGCCTCACCATTCTGGGCCTGCGCCAGGGAGATTCCGTGCTTGTGCACAGCTCGTTGAGTCGGTTCGGCCATGTCGAGGGGGGCGCGGATGCCGTCATCGACGCGTTGCTTGATATCCTCGGGCGGGACGGCACGTTGATGATGTCGGCGATTACGACCCGGCCAAAATTCGTGACCACCTGCATCGATGCGGCCGGTAAAGGATTGGTGGCGCCGGTGGAAGCGTTTGAAGTGGAGGGCACGGCGACTTATGCGGGGGCAATCGCCGAGACGTTTCGGAAGCGCCTGGGCGTGAAGCGGAGTTGGCACCCGACCCATTCCGTATCGGCATGCGGCGCTGGAGCCGAAGCCATCATCGCCGACCACGAGAGTGCGGCCGGTCCCTGTGGCGCGGGCACGCCCTACACCCGAATCTGCGACTTGGACCGGGGATTTATCCTGCTTCTGGGGGTCAGCCACCAATCGAACACGGCGCTGCATGGCATGGAGGAACTGGCCGATCTGGACTACGTGCTTTACCCCAAATGGGTCCGCATCCCGATCCGGACTCCTCGCGGTCCCGTCGTAGTGCGTACGCGGGTGCACAACGCGTTCATTGCACGCGACCTCGGCGTGTTCGAGGCCGATTACATCAACGGTATGGCCGAAACGGTCACGCAGATCGGCGATTCCTTCGTCCGGCTGGTGAATGCGAAGAAGATGCGGGACATTACCCTGCCGATCCTCCAGAAAGCGCCCCTTCGGATGTTGACCGAGAAAGGGGTGGAAGCTTTCCATCGCATGAAGGAGACAGGGGATTTCACCCGCGATCCTTTCCAGACGCTGGCTAACTGACCAACTGATACCGAGTGATGGCCCATTGCCACACGCCGTGAACCCCAGGCCCCGGCCACTATCATGAGTTCGATTCAACAAATTATCTTTCGCGGTGACCAAGCCTGTCATCAGCGACGGGATGGGCGTTTCCCATACATCGACCATGCCGCGGCGGCTGGGGCGACCGGCGTGCTCATCTGGTTCTGGGGCGAGCCGTTCAAGGCACTGGCGATCGAATTCATCGCTTATTGCAAAGCTCGCAACATGGGTGTGCATCTCGGCATTGGCATCGGCGCTTACGACGTCTGCGACGGGCAGGATCCGCTCGACCCGGTCGTGATGCGGCAGGTTCAAACGCACATCGAACGCACGCTCAATGATTACGACCTGGCCGGCGTGGAGTTTCAAACCGGCGAGTACGATCTCGTGGAGTTCAAGGGGGAGCGGGTCGGATCGCGCTCCCACGCGCAGCAAATTTGCGATGCCCTGAATCCTTACGTGGAGCACGTGCTTGCGCTAAAACCTTCGCTCTGGGTGCGGACGGAACTCAACGCGGAATTTTGTCCGGAGAACCAACTCCCCGAGGTGGCCGCCCTGCTCGACCCGCGATGCACGGTTGAGTGGAGCCGGTTCACGGGTCCCTACCAAGGCGGGGATTGCCATGTGCGGGGCCGCAAACTGTTGGAACTGGACCCTCATTTCAGCTGGTTTCTAAAGCTTGTTTTCCGGCGGGATCACCATTGGAAAGAGATCATCCCGAACCTGGCTCCAGAGCGGGCGAGCCTTTGGATCGAGCACTGGCGCGGCTGGGTAAGGTTACTGGACGAATATGGGCGGACCACCCTCACGATCTGCAACGTGGATGACGCTTACCCGGATGCGCCGGGCCCCTTGCCGGCGGCGGCCGTTGCGTTGGCGAGAGATCCCGATTTGCCCGCGAATGAAGTGTTATTGCGGTATTTTGAGGAAAATAACGGGCTGGGAGCGTGACACCCGGCATTTGAACACGCAGCGTGCGTTTCGGTTGTCTCCGATGGGGCGCCGTCTTTTTTGTCCCCCATGCCCCCCTCACGACTCTGTCGCGCCTCTTCAAAGTTGGCATCCGCTGCCGCCGCCGCGGCGGGCGCACTTGCGACAGCGTACGCAAGGGCCGGGCCGCACTCCTTCAGCAGTTCGGGCGAATATACTGGAAATTTCGCCGAGAACGGCGCAGTGACCCATCTGAGTGCCCTGGCCTGGTCCAACGCGGCTGGGGTTGGCCCAACAGGCGGACGGCTCGAAGTGAATCAGCGGGCCGCGGGCGACACGACCGCGCAATTTGAACAGATTCCGAATGATCTCGAACTATCCGTTTTTCGCTCGCTCCATCCAGTGCCGGCCACTCCCGCACGCGGTCCTCGTCCTTTCCGCGCTCTGGTTGGCTGTGCTTCCCCAACTGAGGGCGCTGACCCTCACTGACGCAGACGTCTGCGTGTATGGAGGTACCTCCGGCGGGGTGGCTGCCGCGGTTCAGGCCGCGCGCATGGGCAAGCGTGCCGTGCTGGTCGAGTCCGGCGGGCATCTGGGTGGGATGAGCTCCTCGGGCCTCGGTGTGACGGATGTCGGTCCGGGCAACGTGAACACCTACATTGGAGGAGTCTCACGCGAATTTTACAAGCGGGTTGGAGCCAAATACGGCAAGTCCGAGCAGGTTTGGTTCAACGACAAGAAGCTCTGGTTCGAGCCGAAGGTGGCCGAGCTGGTATTCAACGAGATGGTCGCCGAGGCCGGCGTGGTCGTGGTGTTCAACGAGGCCCTCGAATCCGTGGTGAAGAATGGCACTGAAATCACCCGGCTCATCACCACCGGGGGCCGCATCGTGCGTGCGGGAATGTTCATCGATGCCACTTACGAGGGCGACCTTCTGGCCGCCGCGGGCGCGACATGGGTCATCGGACGTGAAGCGAACAGCCAGTATGATGAGACCCTCAACGGAGTGCGGGTGCTAAACGATGTGGTCAGCGGACAAACCGTTGATCCCTACGTCATCCCTGGCAATGCGAGCTCCGGCCTGATCTACGGGGTGAAGCCCGGACCCGCCGCAGCCCCTGGTAGCGGGGATGCCCTGCTCCAGGCCTACAACTACCGGCTTTGCCTGACCAACAACGCGAGCAACCGCCTGCCGATTGATCCGCCGTTGGATTACAACGTGGCGGAGTACGAGTTGGAAGCCCGGTACGTGATCGCCAAAGGCGGCGGCGTTACCCTCAACAACCTGATCGACGTCCAGCAGCTTATCCCGGGCAACAAGACCGACATCAATAACAGCGGGCCGGTCTCGACGGATCTTCCGGGCGGGAACGACGGATACGTGACCGCCTCCCCTGCCCAGCGGACCGTGATCGCCGCCAGGCATGAGCGTTACATGCGCGGGCTGCTTTACTTCCTCAGGACCAATCCCCGAGTGCCTGCTTCTGTCCGCAACGAGATGGCGACCTGGGGTCTCTGCGCCGACGAGTTCACCGACAACGGTGGCTGGCCGCGCCAGCTTTATGTGCGCGAGGCGCGCCGTATGGTCAGCGACTTCGTCATGACCGACAAGCATGGCAAAGGAACCTGGGTGGCGCCGGAAAATATCGGTCTCGCCAATTACTGGCTCGATTCGCATGACTATCAGCTCCTCAACATCGGCGGGAAGGTCAAACACGAGGGGAGTTTCTTCACCAGTTCCCCGCTTTATCCGCCCGCTCCCTTTCCCATCGCCTTCCGCTTTATCGTCGCGAAACGCACCGAGGTCACCAACCTCGCCGCCCCCTTCTGCCTGAGTGCCACGCACGCCTGTTTCGCCAGCCTCCGAATGGAGCCGGTCTTTATGCTCACCAGTCAGGCCGCCGCAACCGCAGCCGTCCTCGCCCTGGAGTCCGGGACACCCATTCAGGATGTTCCTTACGACCGACTCCGAAATCATCTCCTCGCGGACGGTCAGGTGCTCAGTCTGACTGCGCCGCCCCCGCCGCCGAGCGGCGTCGTTGTGGTGGACACCGAGAACGCCGGCGCGGTCACGATCACCGGCAACTGGAACACCTCCACCTCCTCACCCGGTTATCAGGGCGCGCATTACCTCCACGACGGCAACGCTGACAAAGGCGCGAAATCCGTGCTTTTTCGCCCCAATCTCGCCACCGCCGGGAACTACACCGTCGCGATCGCCTACCGCGCGTTTACGAATCGGGCCACCAACGTGCCCGTGACGATTACCCATGCGGGCGGCACTGCGAATCTGACGGTCAATCAGACGCTCGAAGCGGGGGCCTGGTTGGATCTCGGCACGTTCGCTTTCAACGCCGGCACCCATGGCACCCTGCTGCTCAGCAACACCGGCACTGGAAATTTTGTCATCGCCGACGCAGTCCGATGGTCTCCCAATCCGCCGCTGGCAGGTGGCCCGCAGGTTACGGTCCTGGCACGCGATGCGGTGGCCGGGGAAACCGGGGTGCAGCCTGCCCAATTGGCACTGACCCGGGCGACGACGACCGCCTCACCCCTCACGATCCATTACAGCGTGGGGGGAACCGCCACCGCGGGTGTTGATTTTGCCTCATTGAGCGGCAATGCCACCATCGCGGCCAACTCGGCGACTGTGGCGGTGCCGGTGTACCCGCTCACCGATGCGCTTGCTGAGGGCGACGAATCGATTATCGTCTCGATCACCCCGTCAGGCAATTACTCCGCAACGCCTGGCTTTGACACGGCAACCATCACGCTCCGTGACGCCGCCTATCAGGAATGGCGATTCGGTTCCTTCCCTGGCGGTCAGGCGAATGATCACGCGGTCTCCGACGTGATCGCCGACCCGGAGGCGGACGGATTGAGGAACGAAATCGAATGGGCGTTGGGCACCGGGCCGCTTGCCAGCACCCCTTCCCCGGTAACCCTTTCCTTTTCGCCGGCAGGCATGGACCTATCGTTCACCCAGCGACGCGGCCTGCCGTCCGGAACCCTGATGATCGAGACCAGTGCCGACTTCGCAGACTGGCAGCCGGCACCTCCTTCCGTGACCTTGGTCGGTATTCAGGAGGTGTCGCCTGCGACCGACCTGTTGACCTATCGCTGGCCCTCGTTCGAACTGAATGGCCCGCGGCTGTTCATCCGTTTGCAGGTCGGACCCTGATCCCATGTTCAACCGAAACCCCGTTCTGTCGCGCGGGAACAAGGGGGTGGCCGCCTGGCTGGCAAGTCTGCGCAGGCACCCCTCCGGGTCAAACAAGGAGGACCCTTTGGGTCCGGCGGGATTGCGCCGGCCGGCGCTTTCCAAGGCAGCCCTCCGGGTCAAACAAGGAGGACCCTCTGGGTCCGGCGGGATTGCGCCAGCCGGCGCTTTCCAAGGCAGCCCTCCGGGTCAAACAAGGAGGACCCTCTGGGTCCGGCGGGATTGCGTCGCCGACGCTTTCCAAGGCAGCCCTCCGGGTCAAACAAGGAGGACCCTCTGGGTCCGGCGGGATTCGAACCCGCAGCCAAGCGATTATGAGTCGCCTGCTCTGACCATTGAGCTACGGACCCCGAAGCTTGCTGAGCATCAGGCGTCGGGAGCGGGGATGCAATTCGGATTCGCAGCGCCCGAAGTCGCTGCAAGCGGCCGGACCGGATTCCGTTCCCTCCGGTATTTCAGCGGTGACACGCCGGTGCGCTTGCGAAATGCCACGCTGAACTCGGGTGCGGTCGCGAACCCGCACTGTTCGGAGATCTCCGACACCTTCAGCCTCGAGGTGGCGAGCAGGGCCTTGGCATGCTCGATCCGAAGCCTGAGTATTTCCGCGTACGGGCTGGCCCCGGTGTGCTCGCGAAATGCCCGCTCGAGTTTTCTCCGGGCCAGGCCGGCCGCCCCGGCGATTTCGTCCACGCCGATCGGCTCCAGCGCATGGGTGTGGATGAACCGGAGCGCCCGTGCGACGTGATCGTCGCTGACTGCAAGCGCATCGGTGGATCGCCGTTCCACGATACGGACCGGGGGGATGATGAGACGGGGTGCCGGCTGGGGGGCGATCCGCCCGGCCAGAAGATCGAGAATCATCCGGGCGGCCTCCCGTCCGATCGCCCGGCAATCCGGTTCGATGCTCGAGAGCGGCACCGGGGACAACACACAGATGAACTCGTCGTTGTCGACCCCCAGAATCGCCACGTCCTCCGGGATGCGAAGCCCGAGTTGCCGCGCCGTCACGGCCAGCATGCGGGCCCGCCCGTCGTTACACGCCAGAATGGCGCACGGCAAAGGCAGATCCCGGACCCAATCGGCGGTATCCTCCGCCATTCGATCCCAAACCGCCGGGCCCGACGGGGCCGTTTCGATCCCGATCGCCGACGGCGTGAATCCCGATGCATGAACGCGCTCCCGAAAGCCCAGCCAACGGTTGCAGGAATACCCGTGACCGGGAAAACCCGCATATGCGAAATGACGGTAGCCGCGCCTGAGGAAGTGGTCCGCCCCGAGTCGGCCGATGGCGATGTCGTCGCACACCACGCTCGGGTCGCCCCCGGCCCTTCGCGAATCGGCCACATTGACAATTTTCGCCCCGAGCGCCCGGAATTGCGAAAGGGACTGCGCGTTTCTGTTGTGGTGGATGATGCCTTGGACCGGCGGTTGGTGATTCAAGGCGTGCTCGGGTGCCAGGCGGTGGGTATCCCCTTCGGCGTTCAGGAGCCGGCCACTGCCGGTGGCTTGCAGGTATTCGAGGATTCCGATGGCGATTTGGCGGTCGAACGCGTAGTCGATCGGTCCGATGAAGGCGAGGAGGGGAAGGGTCGGTGCCATCGGCAAAAGAGCAGTGGGGGGATTGCGCAAAATCAGCAAAAATAGCCGCAATGTCAAATTGCTTAAGGTGTGATCACTTCCCTATATTGCACAGAGTCAGTTACCCCCCCAAGCCCCCCACGCCATGCAATACCCCCTACGCTCCCTCGCATTGCTTGCAGCCGTTTCGGTTTTCGGCCTCGCATCGCCACTCTCCGCACAAACCACTTGGGATGGCGGGGGTGGCGGCAACACCTCCTGGGGCAACGCCGCCAACTGGAACAACGATTCGCTTCCCGCGTTTGACGGTACGGACTCGCTGACCGTTACCACGTATTTGGGGGGGAACGGATCTGCCAACCGATCCATTTCGCTCGGCGCCAACCGGACCATTGCCCGGATCACCTTCGGCAACAGCACGAACAACGCCACGGCGGCCATGACGTTGCAGGCCGGCAACACGCTGCGGTTGACTTCGACGACCACGACCGCTGGCCTGGGTACGGCGCTCTGGAACGCCAACACGGCTGACAATGCCACCAATCTTGTCAACGCTGACATCCTGCTCCAGAACGGCACGCCGGGCAGTTACGTCGGCCATTTCCGGGAGAACGCCAACTCCAGCGGGGGTACCTGGTTCAACGGCACCATCACCCAGGGCGCCGGTGAGAATTGGACGCTGCGTTTTTCCCAGAACTCTTCGCGTGGCGATTTCCAACTGAACAACGCCAGCAACTCAATCAGTGTCATCAGCAACAACGGGACCAACCTGACTTCGCGGGTGGCCGGGGCCTTCGGCGGTGCCAGTTTGGTTTTGGGCGGCGGTCAGACTGGCACGGCGGGGACTGAGCACTACGCGGGTGCGAGCGCCGTCTCCAACAACATCACCGTCACCGCCACCTCCACTTGGCTTTCCAACGTCGCGACGCGTCTTACGGGTTCGCTGGCGCAGGGAACGCAGGCGCTGACGTACGCCGGTAGCGGCGTTACCTACGCCGACTACTCCGCCGTCACCGGCAACGGAGGCAGCACCTCGGTCGGGGCAGGAGGGACCTTGGCCGTCTCTTCGATGAGCAAGCTGACCAACGGAACGCTCAACCTCGGCACCAACAGTACTGGCCAGGGCGTTTTCGTGTTGAGCGGAAATTCCTCGAACGGCGTTCCGACATGGGCCGATTTCTCGGCCAATCGCACCTACAACCAGTCGGGTGGGAACACCACTTGGCGGATCAACGGGGGCACCACCGGCGGGCAGGCAGGCGGCTTCGCTGCACGCGGCGCCGACGTTGTGATTCCGGCGTCGGGCGGCGGGTTGACGAATGCCACCTTCGCGCGCAATCTGGCATTGGGCAGCACCGCGACCGAGAACGGGGTTCGATTCGCGGACAACGCGGTGACGATCAATACCGACATCGCCTATGCGGCGACCACCAACTACGAGATCCGGGTGGCGGCGAACACGCAGGTGACCCTCAGCGACACCAATTGGACGTTCGGAGGCCCCGTCCATGAACTGGCAGGGCGGATCACGGGGGACAACATCGCGATCATTGGTTATTCAGGTGCAGGATCGGCGGCGGGCATGCTAAGGATCTCCAACGCCACCAACAGCCTGACCAACACCGGTGGGAATGTATCGGCATGGGTGATTGGAAGCACGCGGAACCCCCAGATCACCCCTGGGGGCCGATCCGTCGGCGGCGGCAATCACAAGGACAATTCGAACATTGTCATGGTCTTCACCAGCGATGGGGCGTTCGGCGGTGCGGCCGATGTGGTGGTTTCATCGGTGGGTTCTTCCGGGAATTCCGCGGGTGGTTATTTGTTGCTCGAAGATACCAATGGTGCCGGAAGCACGACGTTCGGACAGCGTTTCACGGTCAACGCATCGACGACCGTGGGTGCGGGCTTCGGTTCCTGGGGGGGAGACGTGATTTATCAAGGAAACGGAACTTCGACGGGCGTCATCACCCTGAACGGCAGCGGCGTGAACCTGCCTCTCTCCGCGGAGAACGGTTCCACGCTGACGCTCGGAACGAACGGTGGCAGCGCAGCCACGATCGCGAACTACCGAAGCGCTGCGACCACCTACAACACCGGCGGCAACGGGACGGTGATTCTCCAGAACGTGACCTACTCCGGGAATCAATCCTCTTACAACTGGAACGTCCGCGAAGGCACGCTGCTCGCGAATAACGCGGCGGGTTCCGCCACCGGAGGCGGCAACATCACCGCCAGCGCCGGCGGCACCTTTGGCGGCAACGGATCCGTGTCCGGTTCCGTCACGATGCAGAACGGCAGCGTTCTCGTCCCCGGTGTCAACAACCCGGGCACGCTCGAAATCGGCGTCAACCTCTCGCTGGCCGGCACGACGGAGTTCCGCCTCGAACTCGGCGGCACCACCCCCGGCGACGGAACCGGGTTCTACGATCAGGCCAACGTCCTCGGCAATGCCACCCTCAATGGCACGCTTACAATCAACAATTTCGGCGGGTTCGATCCCTCGGGCGGAACCTTTTACATCCTCAGCCGCGCGGGCGGCTCGGGCATTTTCACCGGTTTGGCCGAGGGAGCCCAGGTCTCGATCAGCGGCGGTCTTTGGACCGGCAATATCACCTACAACGCCACTTGGACCGGACTTCAGGGCACCAGCTCCACTATTGGCGGGAACGACGTCGCGCTGTATAATATTGTCGGGATTCCCGAACCCAACGTCGCGCTCATGATGATGGGCGGCTTCGGCCTCATGGCGATGTTCCGTCGGCGGAGCTGAGATCGGGGTTCGGTCCGGTTGAACCGATGTTGCGGGGAGGCTGGCCGCGTCCCAGTTTCCCTCTGGAAAGGAGCGGCGTGTCCTAAGAGGGGAGCTTTCGGCCGTTGATCCGTTGATCCGTTGATCCGTTGATCCTTTTTTTGCCTGCCATTTGAAGTGCGCCGATTTTACGTCTGGCGTTCCCGGCGGAAGGGGCACATTTTTTAGGGGCTCGGCGAGCCCCCGGGCTCCCCCCCATGATCCCCCAGAGCCGCTCATCCTTGGTCCCCGCACTCCTCGCTTTTGCGCTCGCCTCGACCGCATTCGCCCAGACTTGGAACGGAAGCCTCAGCACCAGCCCGCAGGATTGGAACAACGACGCCAACTGGACCGGCAACTACCCCAACTCGCAGAACGCCACCGCCGATCTCGGAGTGGACTGGCTGGCGAGTGTTGTGATCAACCTGAACCAGGCCATCACCGTCGGAAATCTTATCATCGGGGATATTGGTGGAGATCCGGATTCAAACATCACCCTGACTGCGAATGGCGGGAACCTGACCTTCGACAATGGGGGTTCAGCTTCGGTGCTAATGGGGATCGGCGGGTTCAACACGATCAATTTCAGCGTTTCCCTGGCCAACGACCTCTCGATCATCAGCGACAATCAGCTCACCTTCACGGCCAACTCTATCATGTCCGGAAACGGAGCCCAGGTCTCCCTCAACAGTGCCGGGACCGTCGTGTATCTCAGCGCGCACACCTACACCGGGGAGACGTTCATCAATTCGGGCCGGCTGCAGTATGGGTCGTCGGGAGCCGGGGCGTCGGGGAACATCACGCTGGGCGACACCGGCGGGAGTGCGAACACGGAGTGGCGTTTGACGACGGGGGGTATAACCGAGGACGCGGTGATCACGGTGCGCAGCGGATCGGCCGGGACGCGCACGATCAACGCGAGCCATACGTCGGGCAACGTGACCATGGCCGGGCCGATCACCCTCAACGCTTCGCTGAGCCTTGCGGCGTCGACGGCGGCTGCCGGGGTGTTGCGTTTGACGGGCAACCTGTCTGGCGGGGGGGGCATCACCATCATCAACGGGACGAGCTCCAATACAGCAACGCTGCCGAACATTCGATTTTCGGGTAACAACAGCGGGTATACGGGCACGCTCACTCCGGCGACCTCGGCCGGGGTCTTGCTTGGCTCCCCGCAGGCGATGACGGGCGGAATGATCGACCTGGATGGCGGCAATCGCAACCTCTGGCTGACCGGGGGTGCCGGGACCTACACGTTCGGGATCAATGGCACGCAAACGACCGGGGCTCGGGTGAAGTTCCGGGCGGCGGGAACAGCGGGTCTGTATCTGACCGGAGGGGACGTGGACTGGGACCCGGGCGACGGGGGGAACTATACCTGGAGCGGAACCTCTGCGACGACCATCGATTTCAACGGGAGCGACGAGAGCACGACGCGGGTGCTGCGGCTGGGCAACGACACCAGCCGGTTCATCGTGTCGGGTGCGAACAAGACCTTTCGCAACGCGACAGGCGGGAACAATGCCGGCTGGGTGGAATTGCGCTCGGCATTGTCAGACGGTGACGAGGGTGCCGCGCGGACGCTCAACAGTTCTGTGAATCTGATCCTGACCCGGGACGCGGTGAACGTGGCGGCAGCCAACCGGCTGCGATTGACGACGACGGGCGGTTTTGTGGCGATCAGCGATGTCGACCAGCTTCCGGGCGGGCACCTGAACATCAACGGCGGGTTGCTGCTCTTGGATGGCCTTTCGTGGACCGATTTCACCAACGCCCGCGGGAACGGCACCGGCAATGGGCAGTTCCAGTTCAACGCGGGTGGGTTCGCGTCGCGCAACGGAGACCTGGTGATCGACGGTACGCAGACGACCGGAGGGAGCGGGGGCACGTTCGACCGGAGTTTTCAGCTCGGGAGCGGGGCGAGGTCGAGCGACGGGAACTTTTACGCGAACGGGAACGTCGAACTGGCGCGGGATATTGTCATGAGCGACCGCCGTACGGTGACCGTGGGGACGACCGGCAACGGGCTGGCGGGAGCGTCGGAGGCTGCCGTGGTCCATACGATCAGCGGGAACCTCTCCGGCCTGGGGGCGCTGAGAGTGGGCACGAGCGGGACCAGTTCGGACACGCTGTCCGGGGAGTTGGTCCTGAGCGGCCAGAACAGCCTGACGGGATCGAGCTACGTCAACGACAACAACAACTACCGGTTCAACACGGGCCCCGGCGGGATCCTGATCAACTCGGACGCCATCGTGCGGTTCGTGGGGGATGCGAGCCTGCCGACCGGCAACGGAGGCAACCTCTCGTGGCTGGCAGCGGTGCGGCGGAATTCCACGGGGGGGCGGTTCGGGTTCATGGTGACGGGGGACGGC
>ENA-ORBV01005846-ORBV01005846.1-microbial-mat-metagenome-genome-assembly--contig:-NODE-5846-length-22188-cov-5.832165_pt1 | contig 22188 bp, 22 predicted proteins | sample MGYA00237777_ERZ505514 | MGnify/ENA primary metagenome ERZ505514 (study PRJEB26160, sample SAMN06269048) | microbial mat metagenome | isolation source: Oligotrophic lake microbial mat | place... | reverse complement strand
GGACCAGATCGTCCGCGTCCTGTTCGACTTCGCCGACCGCTACGCCTATCCCGCGGCCAACCCCAGCGCCGCCGAGCGGCTGGGCGTCGTGGCAACCGGCGGCTACGGCCGCGGCGAGCTGGCGCCGCTCAGCGACCTCGATCTCCTGTTCCTGCGTCCCTACAAGCAGACGCCGCGGGGCGAGCAGATCGTCGAGTTCATGCTCTATCTGCTGTGGGACCTTGGCCTCAAGGTCGGCCACGCCACCCGCACGGTGGCCGAGAGCCTGCGCTACGCCGAGAACGATCACACGATCCGCACGGCCCTGCTCGAGATGCGTTATCTGTGGGGCGACCGCGACCTCTACGACGAGCTGCACAAGGGCTTCGCGCAGAAGTTCTACACCGGCGACGGTCGCGACTTCGTCGAGGCCAAGCTTGCCGAGCGCGACCAGCGCCATCAGCGCATGGGCGACTCGCGCTACGTCGTCGAACCCAACGTCAAGGAAGGCAAGGGGGGCTTACGCGATCTGCATCTGCTGTTCTGGATCGCCAAGTATCTCTACCGCGTCAGCGAGCCCGGAGACCTCGTGGCCAAGGGCGTGCTCACCAAGGAAGAGGCGCGCCTGTTCGAGCGCGCCGAACGCTTCCTGACCACGGTGCGCTGCCACATCCACTATCTGACGGGCCGCGTCGACGACCGCCTGTCGTTCGACCTGCAGCGCGAGATCGCCGAGCGGCTGGGCTACCACGACCGGCCGGGCAGCCGCGGCGTGGAGCGCTTCACCAAGCACTACTATCTCCACGCCAAGACGGTGGGCGACCTCACGCGCATCTTCGTGGCCGCCCTCGAGGACAGCCACCGGCGCAAGCCCAAGCTCGCGGCCCTCTGGCAGACGCTACGTCCACGCCAGCTTGAAGGTTTCAAGCTCGACGGCGAGCGGCTGGCGGTGGCGACGCCGGATGCGTTCATAAAAGATCCGGTGGCGATCCTGCGGCTGTTCCATGTGGCGCAGGAGAACGACCTCGACGTCCATCCGGCAACGCTCCGGCTGATCACCCAGAACATCCGGCTGGTCGACAAGCTCAGGGCCGATCCCGAGGCCAATCGCCTGTTCATGGAGATGATGACGTCGCGGCATGATCCGGAGACGACGCTGCGCCGTCTCAACGAGGCCGGCGTGTTCGGCCGGTTCATTCCCGACTTCGGCCGCGTCGTCGCCCAGACGCAGCATGACATGTATCACACCTATACTGTCGACGAGCACACGATCCGGGCAATCGGCATCCTGGCCAGCATCGAGAACGGCACGCTCAAGGAAGACCACCCGCTGTCGGCCGAGGTGGTGCACAAGGTGCTGTCGCGGCCGGTGCTCTATCTCGCGGTGCTGCTGCACGACATCGCCAAGGGCCGCGGCGGCGATCATTCGGTGCTGGGCGCCGATGTCGCGATGCAGGTCGGCCCGCGGCTCGGCCTCAGCGCCGCCGAGACCGAAACCGTGGCCTGGCTGGTGCGCCATCACCTCGCCATGTCGGGCACCGCCTTCCAGCGCGACCTGATGGATCCCAAGACCATCGAGAATTTCGCCGCCCTCGTTCAGTCGCCGGAGCGGCTCAGGTTGCTGCTGGTACTGACGGTCTGCGACATCCGCGCCGTCGGCCCCAATGTCTGGAACGGCTGGAAGGCCGCGCTGCTGCGCCAGCTCTATAACGCCGCCGAGCAGGTCCTGTCGGGCGGCACCTTGGCCGGCGGCCGCGCCGACCGTATCCGCCAGATCCAGGTCGAGGTCGGCAAGCGCCTGGCGAGCTGGACCGACCAGGAGAAGGACGAGCATTTCGCGCGCGGCTACGCGCCCTATTGGCTGTCGTTCGATCCCGACACGCTGGCGCGCCAGGCCGAGCTGGTGCGCGGCGCCGAACGCGGCCGCCAGCCGCTGGCGATAGAGCACCGCGTCGATGCCGCGCGCTCGGTCACCGAAGTGACGATCTACACGCTCGATACCCACGGGCTGTTCGCGCGCCTCGCCGGCGCCATGGCGGTGAGCGGCGCCAACATCGTCGACGCCAAGATCTTTACGCTCGCCAACGGCATGGCGCTCGACACTTTCTGGATTCAGGACCTGGAAGGAAAGCCGTTCGACGATTCACGCCGCCTGGCGCGGCTCGCCGCCCGGGTCGAGCTGGCGCTTTCCAACCGCCTCGACATCCAGCGCGAGCTCGACACCCAGCGCGGCTCGTGGCCCAAGCGCGACCAGGTCTTCACCGTCCAGCCGCGCGTGCTGATCAACAACAACGCGTCGGACACTTTCACGGTGATCGAGGTCAACGGCCGCGACCGGCCGGGCTTCCTGCATGTCGTGACGCGGGCGCTGACGCGCCTCAATCTGCAGATCGCCTCGGCCCACATCACCACCTACGGCGAGCGTGCCGTCGACGTGTTCTACGTAAAGGACCTGTTTGGCCTAAAAGTCGTGAACCAGGACAAGCTCAACCAGGTGGCCGAGACCGTCGAGAAATCCATCCGCGACTTCGACACCCGCTTCGAGCCGTTGGTCAAAGCCGCGGAATAGACCGCCCGGACTATTCCGGCTTGAAGCCGGCTTCCTTCAGCAGTGCGGTGTTAATTGCGACCTCTTCCTTGATGAAGGCCGCGAACTCCTTCGGGCCGCGCGCGGTCGGCACGATGCCGAGCGACGTGGTTCTCTCGATGAAGCCCTTGTCTTTCGAGACCTCGGCCATCGCCGCGGCGAGCTTGTTCACGACATCGTCGGGCGTGTCCTTGGGGGCCCACGCGCCATACCAGGAGCTGAGGTTGAAATCCTTCAATCCGACCTCGGCGCTGGTCGGCACGTTGGGCGCCAGCGGCGTGCGCTCCTTGGAGGTGACGAACAAGCCCTTGGCACGGCCCGAGGTGGCAAGCGGCAGCAGCGCCGTCCAGGGATCCATGAAGAACTGGACGGTGCCCGCCATCAAGTCGGTGTTGGCCGGCGCCGTGCCCTTGTAGAGGATGGTGTCGATCGGCAGGCCGGTGCGCTTGATCCAGGCGAGCGTGGCGATGTGGCCGGCCGAACCGCCGGAGGAGATCGCGACGAAGAACTTCTTCGGCTCCTTGGCAACCGCAGCCATGGTCGCCGCATAGTCGTTGCCCGGCACGTTGTTGTTGGCCAGCAGCACGAGGGGCGCTTCGCCCGCCTGTGCGATCGGCCGGAAATCCGTCACCGGGTCGTAGGGACAGGTCGGCACCACGGTCTTGCCGAGCACGAAGAGGCTGGCGTTGAACAGCAGCGTGTAGCCGTCGGGATCGGCGCGGCGGACGGTGTCCGAGCCGATGGTGCCGGAGGCGCCGCCAATGTTCTGGACGACGATCTGCTGGCCGAGCTTCTCGGACAGGTACTGGGCGGTGATGCGGCCGAGCCCGTCGGTGCCGCCGCCCGGCGGATAGGGCACGATCATCTTCAGCGGCTTGTTGGGGAACGCCCCCTGTCCAAGAGCAGGGGCCGCCAGCAGCGAGGCGCCGGCGGCGCCTAAAACGGTTCTTCTATTGATCATGGTTTCACCGAGATGGAGGAAGCGCAGGCCTTGCCGCCGGGGGCCTCGCAGATCGTACGCACGACGCGGCGCGCCGTGACATCGGCGCACGGCGCACCGAGGGCTGTCGAAGTATCGAGATGCTGCTTCAGGGTCGCCTTCCCTCCCGGGCTGATCGGATAGAGCACACCCTCACGGTAGGCCGATTTCAGTTCGACGGTGCGCTCCTGGCCACTGCCCAGCGCTACCACGACATCGACCTGCAGATAGTCGATGGTCTCCGCCGACTTGTTCTCGACCACCAGGCTCGGCACGCAGTTGCCGAAGACCGTGGAGTCCGCGCCGCGCATGACATCGATGCCATTCGCCGCGTGTGCCATCGAACCAGCAAAAATCAGACCAACTGCAATGAGATGAGCACGCATGATCGACCTCCTTGGTTGCCCGGTTAAAACTATTGCGCCTGCAGACGTTGCTCGCGACGCGTGGCCAGCATCTGCAAAATAGCCGCCGCCGTCTCCTCGATCGACCGCCGCGTGACGTCGATGGTCACCCACTTGCGGCGGGCATAGAGGCGGCGCGCGTCCTGGATCTCGCGCTGCACCTGTTCCATGTCGGTGTATTCGGTCTCGGTTTCCTGCTGCAACAGGCGTAGGCGATTGACCCGGATCTGCACCAGCCGCTCGGGATCGGTGATCAGGCCGACGATCAGCGGCCGCTTGGAATCCTCGAGTTCCTGCGGCGGCGGCACCTCCGGCACCAGCGGCACATTGGCCGCGCGTACGCCACGGTTGGCGAGATAGACGCAGGTCGGTGTCTTGGAGGTCCGCGACGGACCGACCAGGATGACGTCGGCATCCTCGAGATCGTGGGTCGACTGGCCGTCGTCATGCGCCAGTGTGAAATGCATGGCGTCGATGCGGTCGAAATAGCCTTCGTCGAGCTGATGCTGGCGGCCGGGCCACTGCTCGCTCTTGGAATGGAAATGAACGGCCAGCACGCTCATGGCCTGGTCGAGCACGCCGACGCAGGGCAGTTGCAGGCGGCGGCAATGGTCGCGCACGAGGTCACGCAGTTCCTGGTCGACCAGCGTATAAAGGACAGGCCCGCGATCGCGTTCGACCGCCTGCACGACCTTTTCCATCTGACCGCGCGTTCGCACCAGGGACCAGACATGCTCCTGCACGAAGATACCCTCGTATTGGACCAGGCAGGCGCGCGCCACGCTGGACACCGTTTCGCCGGTGGAGTCGGACACGAGATGAACGTGAAAATTGCGATTCGCCACACCGTGTTTTACCCCACACGAGGGCTGGGACAAGGGCTGGGAGAAATGCGGGATTGCTGGCGAGATCGCGGGGACAGTCGGGCGATCCGGGCGAATCGGGCCGATTCGGGACCCGACTCGCCTTTGCCCTCCAGACTCCCATCCCTTGCGGACAGTCCGGGAGGAAAGGCCTGTGAGTCGGGAATCAGCCCAAACGACCGTGTGGAATCAGCCTCAGCCGGTCCACAGCGCCCTGGGGAGAAGAGTCCAATAGGGCGCATCCCCACGTGCCACAGGCCCTACTACTGCTACTACCTATTAAGATTAGAGTAAGAGGAAGCATGAGGGACAAGAGTTGAGCAGACAGAAAGCAGCGGGCAAGTTTCTGCAGACGTTGGCCGGGACGCGATTTCCGACGCCACCGATCTGGCTGATGCGGCAGGCAGGGCGCTATCTGCCGGAGTATCGCGCCGTCCGAGCCACGACCAAGTCCTTTCTAGAATTCTGCTACACGCCGGACAAGGCGATCGAAGTGACGCTGCAGCCAATCCAGCGGTTCGGCTTCGATGCCGCCATCATCTTTTCCGATATCCTGGTCGTGCCCGATGCGCTTGGCCAGAAAGTCTGGTTCGAGGAGGGCGAGGGCCCGAAGCTCGAGGCGTTGACCGATCCCTCGCAATTTGGCCGGCTGTCGCGGGCCCGTATCGGCGACCATCTGGCGCCGGTCTACGAAGCGATTCGCCAGACACGGGCGGCGCTGCCTTCGGAAACGGCGCTTCTCGGTTTCGCCGGCGCGCCGTTCACGCTCGCCTGCTACATGATCGAAGGCAGCGGCAGCAAGGATTTCGCCAAGGTGAAGAAGTGGGCCTATGCCCATCCCGAATCCTTCGGATTGCTGATCGATCTGCTGGTCGAAGCCGTGGTCGATCATCTCGCCTACCAGGTCGAGGCCGGTGTCGATGCGGTGCAGCTTTTCGATTCCTGGGCAGGTGTGCTGCCGGAGGAGCAGCTCTTCCATTGGTCGCTCGATCCCATGATGCGCATCGCCAAGGGATTGCGCGAGCGACATCCCGACGTTCCGATCATCGCCTTTCCGCGCGCGGTCGGACCCGCGATGCTGATGTACCGGCGGCCGGATACTTTCTCCGCCCTGTCGATCGATACCGGCATCGGCGCGCATTGGGCTGCCAAAGAATTGCAGCCGCACATCTGCCTACAAGGCAATCTCGATCCGATCATGCTGGTGGCCGGTGGCCAGGCGATGGAGCGCGAGGCGACCCGCATCCTCGACAAGCTCGGGCACGGATCCTTCGTGTTCAACCTTGGCCATGGCGTGGTGCCGCAGACGCCGCCTGAAAACGTGGCACGGCTGGTCGAGATCGTACGCAACTGGAAACCAGGCGCATGAAAATAGCGATCGTCCTGTTCAATCTTGGCGGGCCCGATTCGCCGGAGGCTGTGCAGCCGTTCCTGAAAAACCTCTTCAGCGATCCCGCGATCATCTCGTTGCCGTCGCTGTTGCGACTGCCGCTGGCGCGCTTCATCGCAAGCCGCCGGACGCCCAAGGCACAGGCCATCTACGCCCAGATAGGAGGCAGCTCGCCCATCCTCGGCCAAACCGAAGCGCAGGCGCGTGCGCTGGAGGAGGCGCTTGGAACGGAACACGAGTGGCGCGGCTATGTCTGCATGCGCTACTGGCATCCGATGACCGAGGCGGTGGTGCGCTCGGTCAAGCGCTTCGCCCCCGACCGCATCGTGCTGCTGCCGCTCTACCCGCAGTTCTCGACCGCCACGACCGACTCCTCGGTGAAGGCATGGAAGGCCGTTGCTGAAGCCGCCAGACTCAACGTTCCGACGCAGACCGTGTGCTGCTATCCAGACGATCCAGGCTTCATCGCCGCCTCCGTTGATCTCGTGAAGCAGGGCTTGGCGGAAGCAGGCGCCGGCCTGGCCCGCGTGCTGTTCTCGGCCCACGGGCTGCCGGAAAAAGTCATCAAGCGCGGCGATCCCTACCAGGTGCAGGTTGAACGCACGGCAAAGGCAATTGCCGATCAAATTGGCGGCCTCGACTGGTCGGTCTGCTACCAGAGCCGGGTCGGCCCGCTGAAATGGATCGGACCCTCGACCGATGCCGAGATCCGGCGCGCCGGCGCCGATAAGCGCGCTGTCGTGCTCTATCCGCTGGCCTTCGTGTCGGAACATTCCGAAACGCTGGTCGAGCTCGACATCGACTATCGACGTCTTGCGGAAGAGAGCGGCGTGGCGGTCTACAAGCGCGTGCCGACGGTGGGCACGCATCCCAGCTTCATTGCCGGCCTCGCCAACCGCGTGCGGGCGGTGCTGTCGGGACCGCCCATTGCGGTCTGCCATGGCGCCACGACCATGCCCTGCGGCCATCAGCATCGCGGCTGTCCGCTCATTGCCGGAGCGATGTGATGCTTTACGAAATCCTGAAGGCACTCCACATCGTGGCGGTGATCGCCTGGATGGCCGGGCTGCTCTACCTGCCGCGGCTGTTCGTCTATCACGCCGACGCCGAGAAGGGATCCAAGCAGAGCGAGACCTTCAAGGTCATGGAGCGCCGTCTCGTCTATGCGATCATGGAGCCGGCCCAGGGCGCGGTCTGGATCCTGGGGCTGCTGCTGGCCTGGCGGGGCGACTGGTGGGCCTCGGGCTGGTTCCAGGCGAAGATCGTGCTGGTCCTGCTGCTGACCGGCGTGCACCACGTTTACGGCCGCTGGCGCAAGGATTTCGAGGCAGACCGAAACACGAGGCCTGCCAGCTATTATCGCTGGTGGAACGAGGTGCCGACGGTGCTGATGATCGCTATCGTATTCCTCGTAGTGCTGAAACCGTTTTAGGAAACCAGATGAACGTCGAGTTGAAGAGCGCCGAGTGGAAGGACCAGATCTTCGATGTCTTCCAGGACCACGACATCAAGCAGGTCTTTCACGTGCCCGATGCCGGCCACAGCCGGCTGATCGAGCTCTGCCAGAAATCGAACTCGATCCGCACGCTGGCGCTGACCACCGAGGAGGAAGGCATTCCGCTCGCCGCCGGTGCGTGGCTGGGTGGCCAGCGTTCGGTGCTGCTGATGCAGAGCTCGGGTGTCGGCAACACCATCAATCTGATGGGCATGCCCAAGACGCTGCGCTTTCCGTTTCTGACCCTGATCACGATGCGCGGCGACTACGGCGAGTTCAATTCGTGGCAGTACCCGATGGGCCAGGCGACGCCCAAGGTCCTCGAGGCGATGGGCGTGCTGGTCTACTCCGTAGACAAGCCTGAAGAGGTGAAGGCGACCGTCGACGCCGCCGCGCGCTCGGCCTTCAACGGCGGCCAGTCGGTCGCTGTCCTGCTGCGGCAGAAGCTGCTCGGCATCAAGAATTTCGGGAAGAAGTAGGATGAGCAAAGTCACGCTCCAGCGCCGCCCGCTGGTGAAGAAGATCCTGGAAGGCGCCGACGACAATCTCCTGGTGATCGCGGGACTGGGCTCCGCCAACTGGGACGTGACCGAAGCGGGCGATCGACCGCTCAACATGCCGCTGTGGGGCTCGATGGGGGCGCCGGTGCCGATGGGTCTGGGCTTGGCACTCGCACAGCCCAAGAAGCGCGTGCTGGTGATCACTGGCGATGGCGACATGCTGATGAGCCTCAGCTCTCTTGCCACCGTCGCCGCCCTGCAACCCGACAACCTCGCCATCGTCGTGCTCGACAACGAGAAGTTCGGCGAGACCGGCAATCAGGCGACGGCCACCGCACCGCGCAACAACGGTCCGACCGATTCGGGCGCCGGCACCGACCTCGCGATGATCGCCAAGGGCTGCGGTATCGCCGACAGCGGCACCGTGCGGGAGGTGAGCGAAGTCGCGCAGCTCGTGAAGGACGCCCGTACCACCAAGGGCCCTGTGTTCCGGCTGGTGAAGGTGATGGTCGAGAAGCTCGAATTCGTCATGCCGCCGCAGGACGGCGCGCATCTCAAGGATCGTTTCCGCCAGGCGCTGGGCATCAAGCCGACCTAAGAGGGGAACATGACCGATTACGCGCCCTTCCCGCTGATCGATCTCTCCGGCAGCCCGCGCGAGCGCGGACGCCAGCACGGCAAGGCCGCCGCCGACCGGCTCAGGCGCGGCGCCAAGATGTACGCCGAGTCGCTGCTCGCGAGCGGCGTCGATTGGAAGGAACTGGAGCGCCGTGCCGAGGCGATGGTGGCGGGGATCGAGCAGTTCGACCCGGCCTATGTCGAGGAGATGCGCGGTATCGCCGAGGGCGCGGGCGAGCCGTTCGCCGCCGTGATGCTGATGAACGCCCGCACCGAGATGGTGGCGGCGGCGCGTCGCCAGAAGGCGGCCCAGCACTTCCCCGACGGCTGCACGGCGGCCCTGGCGCTGCCCGAGGCCAGCGCCGACGGCGTGCTGCTGCATGGCCAGAACTGGGACTGGCGCGCTGAATGTGCGGAGACCGGAGTAATGCTGCGCATCCGCCGCGACGACGGGCCCGATATCCTGACCTTCACCGAGGCCGGCGGCCTCGCCCGCTCCGGCCTCAACTCGGCCGGCATCGGCCTCACCGCCAATGCGCTGGAATGCGACCGCGACTACCAGCGCGGCGCCGGCGTGCCGCTGCCGTTCATCCGGCGCAAGGTGCTGGAGAGCGCCCATCTCGCGCAGGCGGTCCAGACGATCGTCTCGACGCCCAAGCCCGGCTCCAACCACATGGCGGTCAGTCACGCGACGAGCAATGGGGGCGGCGGCGAGGCCTTCGGCTTCGAATGCGCGCCCGACGAGACCTTCTGGCTGGCGCCCGAGCGTGGCCTCTATGTCCATGCCAATCACTGGATCACCGAGTCGGCACGCGCCAAGGTCAAGGACACCGGCCTTGCCGAGACACCATGCTCGATCTATCGCGACAAGCGCGTGCGCGACCAACTCGGCCAAAAAATGGATTCTGGGCGCGGCAAGCTCACGTTCGAGGACTTCCGCGCCGCCTTCTTCGACGACTGGGGCGCGCCCTGGTCGGTGTGCAGGCCGCCCCGGCTGAACACGCGCGGCGTCATGACGGCCACGACGGCGATGATCCTGATGCGCCCCGGCGAGGGCCATCTCGAGGCCTGCCCGATGCCGGCGCTCAACAGGAATTTCACGACCTACGCGCTGACGCCTGATCGAACCGCGCAGAAGCAAGCCGCGGAATAGTTCCGCCGCGTCAGCGCACGCAGTAATGCTCGTCGAGGAAGCGAAGGAACATCCGGCGGGCGTCACCGTGGGCACTCCTGAGGGCCTGCTCGACGGGTGCGCATTCAAAAGGAACCCACCCCGTTGGCGGAATGCGATGAAACAGAACCGTCAGGCCGTCAGAGCTGAAAAAGCTATGGAACGGCAATGTCACCAGATACCAATCGTAGTCGGGGACGACGACATCACGGACGTAATCGTCGCCAGCCGCCCACTTGAAATAGCTGCGCGTGCCGACCGTCAAGTCCTGTCGCGGTGGCCAAGGCTTCGACGTCGAGGCGTCGACATCGATGACGCCGTTGCTGCTGTACTGCTGGACGAATCGACCGAACAGGGCGAGGTCGATGGCGTAGGAAAAAGCTGCGACGGTCATGATCGCAGCGAACAGCATCAGCGGTCGTCGCGCCCGCGCCAGCCAATCGCGGGCGGGCGCCGCCAAGGCCAGCGCGAGCGCCAGGACCAGCGCGTAGCCGCCGGTATGGCGTGCAAAGAGCCATGTCAAAAGGCTTACGCCATTGGCGGCAAACCATATTCCGATCACTGCAACGATCATCTCGACGCGAGGTGAAAGACGCCAGCGCAGGCGTGCCGTTTCGAGACCCGGCGACACCAGAAGAAGCCAGAGCGCCGGCAACATGGGAAAGAGCGCCAGGGTCGCGAGCATCCACACCGGATCGACGTAGTCATGGCGATTGGCGGCAAGCGCTCGGAGGATCGTCGGATTGGTCGGCGGCAGCAGAGCGGAGGTTGCGGCATAGCCCGCAAGCAGCAGCAACGACATCGCGAGGGCGGCGCCCAGCATGCGCCGCGGGGGCCCACGGCCGAATAGAGAAAGCGCACCGCCTGCGATCGCATAGACAAGGCTCATCAGCGCCAGGGCTGCATGAACGAGAACCATGACCAGGCCAAGCAGGAGCGTGACCAGTATCAACTGGCGCATCGACCGCGACGGATCGGCCGCCACGGCGGCCCACATCAGCCAGAGGCCTGCTCCAAGGATCAATTCGGTCGGGAAGTAAATCAGCACCAGAGCCGTCGCGAGATAGAGCCGCGAGAAGGTGCGATGCGGCTCGATCGCGCGGATCGCCACCCACAGCAGAAAGGGCACCGCGAAATAGAGGAGATGCGCCACCAGGACGTAGCTCGCCGGCCCAAGATCGAACGCCTCTCGAGCTGCCCAGGCGGGTCCGAAGGCGACGAGCATCGAAACGGCACGCGCGGCGAGTTGGCCGAGGTAAAGGTCCCAGGCGTTGCCAAGCCAGCCGGCCGACAGCTGGATGCCGCCGTCGTTCACCAACAGGCAATTGTTCAGGGTGCCGAGAAGCGCAATCAAGGTGAAGGCCGCGAGGAGTGCACCGTCGCAACGGTCGAGTGGCGTTCTCACCGTAGCTGACCAAAGCGGGCTGAATCCAAACGGCAACTCCGAGGCAGTCTTACAGCTTTCGCTACGCTGCTCAGTCAAGACGACAATTACGTCGAATACCACGCCGGCTTGCGCTTCTCGCGGAAGCTGGCGAGGCCTTCGCTGGCCTCGGCCTGCTGGCGGGCGCGGGCGTGTTCGCCGATCAGGTCGCGGAACTCGCCGTCATCGATGAAGGAACGGGCCACGGCCATCGTGCGTAGCTTGGTCGAGGTGGTGGCTTCAGGCGCGTTCACAGCACCGCCTCGATGATCTTGCCGCCGGCCTCTTCCAGGCCGCCGGTCGGACAGACCTCGTGCACCAGCCCCAGCCGCCGCGCGTCGTGGGCGCCGAAACGCTCGCCGGTGAGGGCGTAGCGCCTGACCTGGCGCACGCCCATCGCCCGGCAGAGCTGCGGCAGGATGATGCCCGCCATCAGGCCCCAGCGCGTCTCGGCGATGGAAAAGATCGCATCTTCGCTGGCCACCACGACGTCGCAGGCCGCGGCGATGCCGGTGCCGCCGCCGAAGCAGCCGCCCTGGACGAGGGCAAGCGTCGGTACCGGGCAGGTGTCGAGCCGGCGGATCGCCTCGGCGGTGAGCCGGCTCACCCGCTCGTTCTCGGCCGGCGATTGCGTGGAAACGCCGCTGATCCAGGCGAGATCGGCACCGGCCTGGAAATGGCGGCCGTTGCCGCGCAGCACCACGAGGCGCAGCCCTGACGTGCGGCCGAGGGCGTCCATCGCATCATGCAGGCCCTGGATGAGGTCGCCGTTGTAGGCGTTGTTCACCTGTGGCCGGTTGAGCGTGACGGAGGCCACGCCGCGCGCGTCGACCGCCCAGAGAACCGTGTCGTTGCCCACGTCAGTCGGCTTTCAGGTAGCTGTCCTTGAGGGCGATCTTGCCGTCCTTCACCTCGTAGAGATCGATGCCGTAGCGATCGAACGGCTTGCCGGCGTGGTCGATGCCGGTGACACGGAAGGTGCCGAACAGCTTGTCGCCGGCGCGATGGATGCGGGCCTCGGAATAGCGCGCCTCGCGGTGCGCCTTGGACTTGTCGGCGAAATGGGCGCGCAGGCCTTCCTTGCCTTTCAGCACGCGGCCTGCCGGCGCGCCGCCGGCGTTGAGGCGCCATTCGAAATCGTCGGTGACGCAGGCCGCGATCTCCTCGGCGTCGGCCTTGTTGAAGGCCTTGCCGAAGCGGCGGAACAGATCGTCGATGGCGTCAGGCATGATGTCCTCCATATTGGTTGTCGCCACTATATCTCCCCCGCTCATATTTCCCACGGCGGCGGCGTGAACTTCTCGATGAGAAAATTCACGAAGGCCGTGACCTTGGGCGCGAGATGGCGCCGGTGCGGATAGACCGCATGGATCGGCACCGGTTCCTCGGCATAGAAGTCTCCGAGCAGGGGCACCAGTTCGCCGCGCCGGATAGCGCCGGCCAGTGTCAGCCGCGTCAGGCAGACGATGCCCAGTCCCTGCAGGGCGAGCCGCATCTGCGCTTCGCCCTCGTTGACGGCCAGGCGGCCGTTGACCTCGATCAGACGGATGTTGCCGTCGATGCGGAACGGCCATCTGTTGAGTTCGGGCCGGTCGCGATTGACGATGCAGTCGTGGCGCGTGAGATCTTCGGGCCGTTGCGGCGCGCGGCGGCGGGCAAGGTAGCTCGGCGCGGCACAGATCAGGCGGACATCCTCACCGATCTTGCGCGCCATGAAGCTCGTGTCGGCGAGTTTGCCGATCCGGATCGCGACATCGATCCGCTCGTCGATCACGTCGACCACGCGGTCTGTCGGCAGCAACTCAAGCTGCACCGCGGGGTAGCGCTGCAGAAACTCGCCGACGATGGGCGCGAGCTGGTGGGTCGAAAAGGCGAGTGAGGTCGTGACCTTGAGCGGCCCGTGCGGTGTGCCGCTCTGCCCGGTGATCTCGTTCTCGAGCGTCTGGATCTCCGCCACGATGCGACGGGCAGCGGCATAGAAGGCTTCGCCGTCGGCGGTCAGGTGGAGCGCCCGCGTCGTGCGCTGCAGCAGCCGCACGCGCAGCCGCGTTTCCAGCCGAGTCACCAGCTTGCTGACCGCCGAGGGCGTGAGGCCCAACGCCGGGGCAGCGGCCGAGAAGCCTTGGGCGTCGACCACCCTGACGAAGGCGGCCATTTCACTGGCATGATCAATCATTACGCAATTAGTGAATAATATTCATCAGTGTTCGTCAACATCTCCGGATTAAAGCTTTCAATACGAGGAATTATGTTCCTTTCAATCCAAAGGAGATATCCATGTTCACGACCTCTTATCCCTCGATCCCCGAATATCAGGCCTATATGGCGAAGGCTCACCGTCTGCGGGCGGCCGCCGTCGCCGGCGTGTTCCGAGACTTGGCGCGTTGGGCTTCGGCTGCAGCTCGCTAAACAGGGCGGATGACAGCGCCGTCCTTGATCGGGCCCTGGGGGCACTACGCCCGCTACAACCGGCTGGCCAACGAAACGCTCTACGAGGCCTGCGCCGCGCTCTCTGACGGGGAGCGCCGGCGCGATCTCGGCGCGTTCTTCCGGAGCGTCCATGGCACGCTCAATCACCTGCTCCTGGGCGACCGTATCTGGATGACCCGCTTCGAAGGCGGCAACCATTCCTCGACCGATCTTGGCGCCGTCCTCTACGACGACTTCGCCACCCTGCGCGCCGCGCGGGTGGCCATGGACGTTCGCATCGAGCGGTTCGTCTCGGACCTGCCGCGCGACTTCGCGGCCGGCACGATCCGCTACCTCAACAATGCGGGCATCGTGTCGGAGGATCCGCTTGACGTCCTGCTGCCGCACTTCTTCAATCACCAGACCCACCATCGCGCCCAGGTCCACACGCTGCTGTCGCAGCTTGGCCGTGATCCGCCGGTGCTCGACCTGCACCGCGTGCTGAGGCCTAACCCGACCTAGACTTTTTCGGCACTTTTACGCCGGCCGCTTTCAGCAGCACGCCGGCGGCCTCGCGCGCCGCCGCCGCGACCCTTGGATCGCCGCGGACGATGGCGGCGGCAATAGCGCCGTCGACCAGCAGCAGCAGTTGCAGCGACAGCGTCTCGGGATCGTCGACCTTCAGGCGGACGAGCAGATCGCGGAACCAGATCCGCCGCTGCTCCTTGAAGGTGAGCGCGATCTTGTTGGCGGCATGCGCCGGCTCCTTGAGTTCGGCCACCGCATTCACGAACGGACAGCCGCGGAAGACGCCACCCGCGATGGTGCGTTCCAGCCGCTCGAAATTGCCGAGGATCTGCCGGACCGGCGGCAGGTCGGAGGGTGGCGCCGGTTTCAGCCGTCGCGACAGATAGGCCACGATCAGCTCGTCCTTCGACGGGAAGTGGTTGTAGAGCGTGCGCTTGCTGATGCCGATCTCGGCCGCGATCGTGTCGACGCCGACGGCACGGATGCCCTGGCCGTAGAACAGCCGGTCCGCCGTCTCGAGGATGCGCTCCTGCATGGCTGCCTTGCCGGCCGCTCGCGTCATTGGCTTTGACCTCTTCGCGTCCGACAGTAAAGTACACAGATCGGTGTAATCAAGAGGGACGCGGCATGAGTGTGCTGAAAGAACTGCGGCCGGTCCTGCCGATTCTGCGGCATCTACATCGCCCGATCGCTGGTGCTGGCGTGGTACTTCATGCTGCCGCCCACGCCCGGCACGACAATCGTCTTCGCCTCGCTGATGGGGTTCCTGTGGCTGGGCGTCGGCCCGCTGGTGGCGGGCTCGGTGGTCGAGATGTTCGGCCTGCGCTGGCAGGCCATGATCCAGGGCGTGGCCTTCATGAGCCACCAGCTCGGCAGCTTCCTGGGCGCGTTCGGCGGCGGGCTGCTGTTCGACGCGCTCAGTTCCTACGACCTCGCGTGGCGGCTGGGCGTCGCCATGGGGTTGGCGGCCGGCATCGTGCAGGTGGCGTTCACGCTGCTTGGGCCACCGCCCCCGGCTGCTAGGCCGAATCCGGCTTGAAGTCGGGCTTGATCTCCTGCTTGCGCCACTTGAAGCGCAGCTCCGAGAGGCCGGTGCAGATGACGTAGAACACCGGGGTGAAGATCAGGCCGAAGAGGGTGACGCCCAGCATGCCGGCAAACACCGCCGTGCCCAGCGATTGGCGCATCTCGGCGCCGGCGCCCTCGCTGATGACCAGCGGCACCACGCCCAGAATGAAGGCGAGCGAGGTCATCAGGATGGGCCGGAGCCGGGTCTTGGCGGCGGTCACGGCGGCATCGAAGCGGTTCATGCCCTGCTCGTGCGCCTGCTTGGCGAACTCCACGATCAGAATGGCGTTTTTGGCCGCGAGGCCCACCAGCACCACGAGGCCGATCTCGACCAGGACGTTGCGGTCGAGGCCCCGGATGTTGACGCCGATCATGGCCGCCAGGATACACATCGGCACGATCAGGATGACGGCGAGCGGCAGCAGCCAGCTCTCGTAGAGTGCGGCCAGCAGCAGGAACACGAACAGCACGGCCAGGCCAAAGGCCAGGACGGCGGTGTTGCCGGCGAGCTTTTCCTGCAGCGCGATCTCCGTCCATTCGAAGTCGAAGCCCGAGGGCAGCACCTTGGCGGCCAGCGCCTCCATGGTGGCGATGCCCTGCCCCGAAGAGTAGCCGCGCTGCAGAGCGACCTGGACCTCGGCCGCCGGATAGAGATTGTAGCGGGCGACGCGGTAGGGGCCGGTGGTGTCGTTGAAGGTCGCGACCGAACCGATCGGCACCATCTCGCCGCTGACGCTGCGGGTCTTGAGATTGGCGACGTCGCGAAGCGTCAGACGATAGGGATTGTCGGCCTGGGCCGTGACACGATAGGTGCGGCCAAGAATGTTGAAGTCGTTGACGAAGGCCGAGCCCATGTAGACCGACAGCGTCTGGAAGACGAAGGCGATCGGCACGCCCAGCTGCTCGGCCTTGGTGCGATCGATGTCGGCCCAGATCTGCGGCGTGCGTGTGCTGAACAGAGTGAAGGCCTGAGTGAGACCAGGGGCCTGTCCGGCGGCGCCGGCCAACGCCCAGGTGGCGCCCTCGAGGGCCGGCAGGCCACGCGCGGCGCGATCCTGGACGTAACCCTTGAGGCCGCCGCCGGTGCCGATGCCCGGCACCGAGGGCGGCTCGAGCACGAACACGAAGGCCTCGCGCAGCCCGAACATGCGCCCCCGCAGCTCGGCCAGAATCATGTCCTTGGTGATGCCCGGCCGCTCGGCGAAGGGCTTCAGGGTGACGAAAACCACGCCGGTATTGGGCGCGTTGGTGAAGGTGGCGCCATCGAGGCCAACGAAGGCCACCGCATCCTTGACGCCCGGCTGCGAGACGATGATGTCGGTTGCCTGGCGTATCAGCGCATCCGTGCGCTCAAGCGTGGCGCCGGCCGGCAGCTGCATGGCGGCGATCAGGTAGGAGCGGTCCAGCTGTGGCACCAGGCCGGTCGGCGTCGAGGCCAGGCGATTCTGCGTCAGCGCCAGCAGGCCGGCATAGATCACCAGCATGATGACGCTCATGCGGATCAGGCGTGCCGTCGCGCGGCCGTAGAAGTTCGCCAGCCCTTCGAAGCCACGATTGAAGTGACCGAAGAACCAGTTGACCGGCCACATCACCCGGTCGAGCAGGCTGGGCTTGCCCTTCTCGACGTGCGACAGCGCATGGGTCTTGAGCAGCAGGGCGGCCATCGCGGGCGACAGCGTCAGCGACACGAACGCCGAAATCGCGGTCGAAGCCGCGATGGTGATGGCGAACTGCTTGTAGAAGGTACCCTGCAAGCCGGTGATGAAGGCGGTCGGCAGGAACACCGCGATCAGGACCAGCGAGATGGCGATCAGCGCGCCGCCGACCTCGTCCATGGTTTTGTGCGCCGCTTCCTTGGGCGACATGCCCTGGGTCAGGTAGCGCTCGACGTTCTCGACCACGACGATGGCGTCGTCGACCACGATGCCGATCGCCAGCACCAGGCCGAACAGTGACAGGGTGTTGAACGAGACGCCGACGGCCGCCATCACGGCGAAGGCGCCGATCAGCGACACCGGAATGGCGAGGATGGGAATGATCGCGGCCCGCCAGGTCTGCAGGAACAGGATCACCACGATCACGACCAGGATCAACGCCTCGAACAGCGTCGCGATGACCGCGTCGACCGAGGCCTGAATGAACTCCGTCGGGTTGTAGACGACGGAATAGCCGATGCCGGCCGGGAAGCTCTTCTTCAGCCGCTCCATCTCGGCGATGATGGCGTCCGACGTCGACAGTGCGTTCGAGCCGGGGCGCTGGAAGATACCGATCGCCGTGGCGTTCTTGTTGTTGAGATAGGCGTTCAGCGTGTAGTCCTGCGCGCCCAGCTCGACACGGGCGACGTCGCGCAGCCTGGTCACCGAGCCGTCGGGCTCGGCGCGGATCACGATGTTCTCGAACTGGTCGGGCGCGCTCAGCCGCCCCAGCGTCTGCACCGACAGCGTGAAGGCGCCGGGCGAGACGGCGGGCGCCTGGTTGATGGCGCCGGCGGCGACCTGCAGGTTGGCGGCACGCAGCGCCAGGATGACCTCGGTGGCGGTCAGGTTGCGCGAGGCGACGCGCGCCGGGTCGAGCCAGACACGCATCGAATAGTCGCGCGCGCCGAAGATCAGCACGTTGCCGACGCCGTCGACGCGACTGAGCACATCCTTCACATAGAGCGTCGCGTAGTTGGAGATGTACTGCTGGTCGCGCGAGCCGTCGGGCGAGATCATGTGCACGACCATCATCAGGTCGGGCGAGGCCTTGCGCACCACGATGCCGAGGCGTTGCACGTCCTCGGGCAGGCGCGGCTGGGCGACGGCGACCCTGTTCTGCACCAGCACCTGGGCCTGGTCGATATTGACGCCGGGCTTGAAGACGACGTTGATCGACAGCCGCCCGTCGCCGGTCGACTGCGAGCTGATGTAGAGCATGTCATCGACGCCGTTGATCTCCTGCTCGAGCGGCGTGGCGACGGTCTCGGCGATGACCTCGGCCGAGGCGCCGGGGTAGGTCGCGGTGACGTTGACCGTGGGCGGGGCGATTTCGGGATATTCGGCGACCGCCAGGCCGCGCTGGGCGATGAAGCCCACGATCACGATGATGACGGACAGAACCGAGGCGAAGATCGGCCGGTCGATGAAGAAGTGCGAAAGGCGAATCATTGGCTAGTTCGCCTTCGCGACGATCTCGCCCTTCTGCGGCACCACCTTGACGCCCGGCCTCACCATCGGGTTGGCCAGCCCGTCGAGCACCACCTTGTCGGTTGCGGTGATCCCGCTGCGCACGACGCGCAGCCCGTCGACCAGCGGCCCGAGCACCACGGGCTTGCCCTGCACGACGTTGTCGGGCCCGACCGTGAACACGATCTTGCGCGCCTGGTCGGAGATCACCGACGAATCGGGGATCAGCAGGGCATCGTACTCGCCGCCGAACAGTTGCAGCCGGCCGAAGATGCCGGGGGTCAGGAGCTGGTCCTTGTTCTCGACAATGGCGCGGGCGCGGATGGTGCCGGAGCGGGTGCCCAGCGTGTTGTCGACGAAGTCGATCCTGCCGGTGCGCTTCCAGTCGGTCTCGTCGGAGAGGCGGATGCGCACCGGAATGACGGTATCGCCGCGCTCCGATGGCCGCGACCCGGACAGGAACAGGCGCTGGTAGCGGATATAGTCCGATTCGGAGATATCGAACACGAAGCGGATCGGGTCGAGGGTGACGATGGTGGCGAGCAGGGTGGCGCCGGTCTGGCCGCCGGAGACCAAATTGCCGGCGTCGACCTTGCGGTCGGAGATGCGGCCGGCCAGCGGCGCGCGCACGTCGGCCCAGTCGAGATTGAGCTCGGCCGTTTTCTCACCGGCTTCGGCTGCCTTCTGCTGGGCGCGCGCGACATTGAGGTTGGCCTTGCGCTGGTCGTGCTCCTGGTCGGTGATGGTGCGCGACTTGATCAGCGTAGCGCTGCGTTCGACCTGGTTTTCGGCCAGCTCGACCTGGGCCTTGGTGCGCGCGACTTCCGCCGCCGCGCTCTCGACAGCGATCTCGAACGGCCGCTTGTCGATGCTGAACAGAAGGTCGCCGACATTGACGATCTGGCCGTCACGGAAATGCAGCTTGTCGATGAAGCCGGAAACGCGAGCCCGCACCTCGACCGAGGCGACCGGTTCGAAGCGGCCGGAATATTCGTCCCACTGCGTGACGCGCTTGGCAATCGGCTCGGCAACGCCGACCGGCATCGCGGGCGGGCCGCCCTGCGCCAACGCCGGCGCGGCGGCAAGGGCAAGGGCGGCGGCGAAGAAGAGTTGGCGAAAAATGGACAACGAAGCTCCCCCGCGACTCATTCTGCGTCGCTGGGGCAGATGTGGTTCTGCCTAGAGGCTCTGTCAATTGCCTACGTGGTAAAGGCATGTTTTGGGGAGTCACCTGGCGGTGACCGCTGCGCAATCATCATGCCATCTGCCATGGCCGCGGCGCCACGATGCTAGCAAAATGCCAGCATGGTCGAACAATGCAGTCTCGCCGTAATCGTCAATCGCGCCGCCAACAAAGGCGGGGCCGGGCGACGCTGGCTGGCGATCAACGCGCAGTTGAAGACGCATCTCGGGTTTTTCCAGCCGCTGTTCACCGAAGCACCGGGCCACGCCACCGCGCTGGCGCGCGAGGCGCTGTCACGAGGCGCCCGCCGTTTCGTGGCGGTGGGCGGCGACGGCACCGCGAACGAGGTGCTGAACGGCCTGCTCGATGCCTCGGGCCGTCTCATCGCCTCCGACGCGGTTCTCTGCCCGGTGCCCGCCGGCACCGCCAACGAACTCTGCCGGACGCTCGGCCATCTCGAGGATCCGGCGCGGGCTTATGCGGCGGCAGCTGGCCGCGGCAGCCGGCCTGTCGATCTGCTGCGCGTCCGCTGCGTCGATCTCGCCGGCCATCAGGTCGAGCGCTTCGGCTATCTCATCGTGTCGTTGGGCGCAGCGGCCACCATCAGCCATCGCACCTCGCGCTCGGCGTGGCTGAAGAAACTGGGCGAGATCGCCTATCTGCTGATGACCCCGGTCGTGACCCTGAGCTACCGCCACCGCGACATCGCCATCGCGATCGATGGTGGCGCACCGCAGACGCGGCGGCTGTTCACCGCCATGGTCGCCAACACCGAGAACGGCGGCGGCGGCATGAGATTGATGCCGGGTGCCAGGTTCGACGACGGCGTCCTCGACCTGATCGAGATGGGCGATATCTCGCGGCTGGGTGTGCTGCTGGGCGTCATGCCCAAGCTCTACAGCGGCGCGCACGTCGGTCATCCCAAGGTGAGGGTGAGCCAGGGCACGTCGTTTCGTTTCGAGTCCGAGGTCGAGACCCTGGTCGATCTCGACGGCGAGACCGTCGGCTGCCTGCCGCTGGAAGTCGCCGTGCTGCCGCGTGCCTTTCTGGTCGGCGCGCTCTGAGGGGAACCTCCGGCCACGAACAGCGTTTGCGGGGTGGAGGAATTCATCATGCACGCAATTCGTTTGATACTCGTGTCGGCGCTTTGTGCCGGCCTCGTGTCGCCGGCCTGGGCCGACAACGACAAGAACAAGGGCAAAGGCAACGACAACGACCGTGGTCAGAGCCAAGGCAATCGTGGCGACAAGGGCAACGACAACAAGGGCAATGACAACAAAGGCAACGACAGGGCGACGGTCATCCAGACGCCGACGCAGGTCATCGTGACCGACCGCGACCGGACCACCGTCTACACCTACTACCGGACCGAGTTCACGAGCGGCAACTGCCCGCCGGGCCTCGCCAAGAAGAACAATGGCTGCTTGCCGCCGGGTCAGGCCAAGAAGCTCTGGGGTGTCGGCCAGCCGTTGCCGCCGACCGTCGTCTATTATCCATTGCCGCAGCCGTTGATGGTTCAGCTCGCGCCGCCGCCACCCGGCTACGACTATGTCCGGATCGACGACGATATCGTGCTGATGAATCGTGACACGCGGCTGGTGACCGAGATCATCAGCAATCTCGCCCAGTTGATGAACTGAGGCCGGGACCGGACAGCCCCACTTCCGCCTAGTGGCGGAAGTGGCGCATGCCGGTGAAGACCATGGCGAGGCCGGCATTGTCCGCGGCCTCGATCACTTCCTTGTCGCGCATCGAGCCCCCGGGCTGGATGATCGCCGTGGCGCCCGCTTCAGCCGCGGCCAGCAGGCCGTCGGCGAAGGGGAAGAAGGCATCGGACGCGACCACGCTGCCGACCGCCGGGCTCAGCTTCAGGCCGGCCGTTTCGCCCGCTTCAGCGGCGCGGATGGCGGCGATGCGTGAGCTGTCGCGGCGATTCATCTGGCCCGCGCCCACGCCAACCGTGGCGCCATCCTTGGCATAGACGATGGCGTTCGACTTCACGTGCTTGCAGACGGTGAAGGCGAACAGCAGGTCGTCGAGTTCCCGCGCCGTCGGCGCGCGCTTGGTCACCACTTTGAGATCGGCCTTCTTCATATGGCCGTTGTCGCGGCTCTGGAACAGATATCCGCCGGCCACGCTCTTGATCGTCATGCCGGGCGACATCGGGTCGGGCAGGGTGCCGGCCAGCAGCACGCGTACGTTCTTGCGGGTCGCGAGGATGGCGAGCGCCTCCGGCGTGGCGTCGGGCGCGATCACGACTTCGAGGAAGAGCTTGGCCAGGTCGGCCGCCGTCTTGGCTTCGAGCGTGCGGTTGACCGCCACAATGCCGCCAAAGATTGACACCGGATCGCAGGCATAGGCTTTCAGGTAGGCGGCGTACTGATCCTTGTCGACCGCCACGCCGCAGGGGTTGGCATGCTTCACTAC
>ENA-ORBV01005845-ORBV01005845.1-microbial-mat-metagenome-genome-assembly--contig:-NODE-5845-length-22191-cov-10.978746_pt1 | contig 22191 bp, 16 predicted proteins | sample MGYA00237777_ERZ505514 | MGnify/ENA primary metagenome ERZ505514 (study PRJEB26160, sample SAMN06269048) | microbial mat metagenome | isolation source: Oligotrophic lake microbial mat | place... | reverse complement strand
CCGGACTACGAAATATCCGGTGTAAAGAAAAAACAGGATTACTCACAAAAAGTGTAAGGTTTTTTCAGGACAAGACATCTTTCTCCGTCCTTCATGCTTCTTCCATTCATGCAATATGCAATTTATGCCTGGTCTACGTTTAGTCGGATACGTAATTATTCAAATTCCTCAATTGAAGGCATAACACTACCCTCTTTTATTTTACTTTTAACCAATCGTATTGTGCGGCGGCCTCCCCCTTTTGGGAGAGGTCAATCAATAAATAAAATCTAAACTCTATTTCAATGCGCATGCCATCTGTACTCCTCTGTAGGAACAAAAATATTGCAACCCCGTTTGATAAAGTCATATTCCCACTTATCCTCATCGCCTTCACCGCACTGACCTCCCAAGCCCAGGGCCCCGCAGGATACACCTATTGCGCAGATGAAGGAGGCTCCTATACCCTACCCGCCAGAAGCCATGCAGCCTACGGCGCAGACAGCCTATTTTTCTACCTGTATAACCAAACCGGAACGATCACCTTCAATAATGCGACATTCGGTGACCCGATCCCAGGATACCCTAAAGCAGGGTATTATAAGATAGCCAACAGCGAAGAAAACATGGCATCCCTGACATCAGCTTTTCAACAACTGAAGGATCATATTACAGAGACTACCCTATTAAGTCCGGAAGAACTAATAAGCCTTGGCGATTCCATTCGTCAAAATATTTTTGTTTTAGGAGATACTATCCCGCTCCTCTTAATGGCCTTTGATGTCGTCAATTGCTATGATTCCATTGAGGGGCCTCTGTTTATAAACCCAAACACCCAGAACGGTTTTTTCAATGACTTTACCGCGCTGGATGGCAAGGAACTGGACAAAGCGCTTTTTCTCGTGCAACAAGGGATCATGGACAATGCGTATTCGCATGAAAATTTTCCAAAATTCAAACCCTTCCTTGTAGGTCGGAAATTTAAGACTGCTGATTTCTTCCCGGGCATGTGCCCTACTCCAGTGGATTCATCCATGACCTACACCGCCAAAATTAATGGCTCCATGCCCACCGAATGGGGTAAAAGAACCGCCTGGTCCTCCACGCCGGCACGAAGACCAACAGGATATTATCTCGCTCCGGGGACCATGGGTACCGTGAAGGTTCCTGATCATCTCGTCAACAAAGGCTTTGTCATTCTCGTAGGTGCCCATTCGGTTAACCGGCAGGGAAATAACCAGGTCAAGCGATTATTCCGCGTGACAAATTCCTTCCCCATCGTCGATACGCTTACACAGATCGTAAATCCTTTGGGAGGAGGTATTTATATCCTGACCCCCTACGAAGCAGCAGAAGGCATCGTGGAAATTCAGTTGACCAATGTGGTCCCTGCGCCATTTTTCTCTGCCAAAATTTCTGAGTCGACCACACTTGAAGACTGGTTGACCATCCAACGAAACAATCCTGCCCCATGGGCCGATTTTGAAACGGATAAGTTTATGATGCAAGTGCCCACCTCCTGGATCTATACTTACGCGGATCCGGTCACGCTGATGAAAGACTGGGACGATCGGATGGATGTCGTCTCTACCCTGCTTGGTTATCCGCACTTGCGCAATAACACCCTCCTTTACCTGCAGGTCGATTTGGGAATCCAGCATAACGGATTCTACGGCATTGGTAACCCACAGGTGAATAATACCTACAATCCCCGCCAAATGGAAAATGGCAATAAGAACCATTGGTTTTTGCGGCCCGGCGTCAGCTTTTGGGAAACAGAATTTCATGAGATGGGACACGCGCAACTCTTCAGTAAATTCCCAGGTGAAACAGAAGCACTGGTCAATTTCCTCTCCGTAGCTATCTACAATCGACTCTATGGAATGGATATTGACACCGCCTTTGGCAATTCATTTGACCCGCATCCCTACCGTACCCGGGACCAGGCCGCGCTCAACTGGATGGTAACGCCAAACTTCAGAGCAGAAAACCCAATGGATATCTCCAATACCACCAAGGATGAAGTGCGTTATCAACACCGCGGTTATGGCAAGTATGTGGAAATGGCTGCCTTGTTTGGATGGGAAACGATCCATTCGTTTTATCGGCAGGAGCAATTGGACTTTATCAACCAAACGCCGGGCGATGGACTGACGGATGTAGACAGCCGGATCTTGCGTTTCTCTAAAGCTGCCGGAACCGATATGCGCCCGTTGATCCATTTCTGGGGAGTTCATCCGAAAGACAGCCTGGCACTTGCAGCGCGGATACTTGAGGATAGTCTTCGGCCTTCCAGGTTTATTTGCGAACGACTGGAGCATTACACATCCATCATCCCACTCAACAATGCCGAATTTGCCGAACATGGGGCGGCGTTTTTTGGCGGGTCGGTTCCTCCCGGAGGAGATCCGGATTATGGATCAGGCTGGTACAATGTGTGGCTGCCGTTGTACAATGAAACGCATGGCGCGCTGGCTGTGGAGGCAATGGAAAATATCATCCAGGCCTATTTCCCGGACGGCTGTCCTACCGATACATTAATCCCAATCGTGACCGTAAACAATCCGATGATTTGTGAAGGTGACTCTGTAGTCTTAATCGCTTCGGGCGCTACCACCTACACCTGGAGTAATGGCGCAGAAGGAGATCGTATCACGGTGACCCCGTCAACCACCACTTCCTATACGGTGGTCGGTAAAACTGCAGGGTTTCCTTCCGAGCCAACTATCGTCGAGGTGACGGTCAATCCTATCCCTGTCGTCACGGTAAGCAACCATTCTATTTGCCTTGGAGAGTCCATTGAGCTGACTCCTTCCGGCGCTGAATCCTATCTCTGGGAAAATGGGGATACCACCCATAGTATTGTGGTGAGTCCGACCATGACGACCACGTATGCCGTAACCGGATCGAGCGCCGGTTGCTTATCGGCTGCAGCTTACGCAGTCGTGGACGTAAATGATCTGCCCATAGTCAATCTTGGACCGGATATATTACTCATCAGCGGACAGGATACCATCCTCGATGCCACAGGTACTGACCTGACCTATCTCTGGTCCACCGGAGAGACAACACCAACCATTAATATCACGCAAGGAGAAATCTATAGCGTCACCGTTACCAATGCAGCAGGCTGCTCCAGTTCAGACACGATAGAGGTCATATTTGTCACGTCTACTATTTCGCAACAATCGAAGTATGATATAAAGCTCGTGCCCAACCCTACGCATGATATGCTTCACATCATCTGCATCGGATCTTCCACTTCTATTGTAGAGGTGTTTGATAACCTGGGCAGGGTGATCCTTTCAGATCATTCATTTGTACAGGACGGAGCGACACGGATACTTGATCTGGGCAAGCAGGAAGCAGGAATGTATTACGTACGAATAGCGGATGCAGGATGGACGAGGACGTTTCCGGTAATAAAATTTTAGTCCTGGTAGTGCCGTGGCAGCAGGTGTAAAAGTGGTTCATACCCTTGCATCCATAAAGCCCCTATCAGCGGCTCCACCCGTTGGCTCAACGATACTCCTTTCATTCAGTTATCCGGCAGGTACAACCGCAACGATAGATTTTGGTTTACCTTCTTTCTCGAAGCAGGACATATTCTCTTACAGGTAAAAAGGAAATTTTCTTAGCGCAAGTGGAGTATGCGGATAAAAACTTGATAAAAGAAAAAGAGGCTGATGCATTTGCTATAAAATGCACATTGACCCATGACGAAGAAGCGGAGATATTGGCAGCACTACCACTCCGTGAAGAAGGCATCAGGGATTTCGCAAAACACTTCAATACGCATCCGACCATCATCATTGGAAGGCTTCAACACAAGAAGTTAATTCCGTATTCATTAGGAAGAGAATATTTTGAACCGGTCATTTTTGATTCATAAGCAATGACTGTTATCCAAATAATTTAGAACTAAAAAGAAAAACATTTAACCATCAATTTACGCTTATGTTTTCCTAAATATTGAAATGTATCCCCTTTTTTTCAGGAATCACTCCCACACATACCCTCACACCCACGCTGGATATGTTACTTTTTCGGCAGTGGAAAAAGTAACATATCTTAATATGGCAGGTCTGTCCATAAGTGTTCCAAATTTATTTTGGACACTTGTGATTCTACTTAGTTTACAACTTTCGAAGAATAATCATTACATTAGAGTTCCTACTTCGACCTGCATGCGCTCAGCCAAGTGCTACAGCTCAGTAACCGGGAGTCAAAAAATAGGTAAAAGGAGTGTTTGATTGCATTTTATATCCATTATCCTCCATACAACCTGCTAATAGAAATTGGAAAACTATTTTGATGGCAGTGCCTGCGTGAGCTATAGGATAGAATAGAAATTTATCACAGGGTTTTTGCACGAACTGACGATGTGGGCAAGCTTAAAAATGACCTTACGGCTTAGACAACTAGACCGAAAGGAATTACGATAATATAGTTGAGACCAGCGACAACTTTAAAAACGGGGCGACACCGAAAAGCCATACGAGTAGGAATTTTAAATACAAAATAAAATTATGACCACTAAAATCAAACAATCACTAATTGGCGGCATCGTCGGCACTGCCGTCATGACTATGGTAATGCTCATTGCTCCAATGATGGGAATGCCAAAAATGAACCCGCCTGAATTACTTTCCATGATGATGGGTTTTCCAATTGTAGTTGGTTGGCTGATGCACTTTTTGATAGGAATTATTTTCGCAATGGCGTATGCTTTCTTTTTTATGAATATTGTTAAAAAAATTAGTAGCAACATCATAAAAGGAGCCATTTTTGGATTTGCCGTTTTCGTTTTTGCTCAAATTGCAATGGCCATAATGGGAGCTATGCTAGGTGATACGCCTCCAATGGAAGGAAGCATGATGTTGATGATAATAGGCAGCATAATTGGACATGTAATTTTCGGAATTACAGTTGCTCTATTTGTAAAAGAACCTGTTACTGAATAGAAATTTTACACCCGTTCGCTATTATTTTTTCCATGGACCTTTCCGCAAAAGCCAGTATAGTATTTACCGGGTTCGGACCGAGCGAAACGGGTAATATGGAACCATCGAGCACATAAAAGTTTTCATAACCAAACACGCTGCCGTAGTTATCCACCACTCCGTCACTGGCATCGGTACCCATGGGAACGCCGCCAATATTGTGCGGCACTTCCAGGATTTTTAAAAGGTGGGCAATTCCATTTGGGATAAAATAACTGTCGGCCTGCCTGGCGAACAGTTGACCCAGCTTATTCAAATACGCGATATACTTCTTATTATCGCTAAAGGGAAAAGCAATATTTATTTCTTCGTTTTCTTCAAAATAAAAGTGACCAATGGCATCATCTCGTCCCATCATCAGCATAGGTATAGGCCAACTACGCTCAAGCAATTCAAATACCGGCAAATACTTACCCAAAGCATTGATGGTATGGCTGATGGACTTATACGATTGCGGATTAAAATTCCCATTAAGGCTCATTAAAATAGCCGCCAATGCTTTGATGGGTGTGGGATAACGCCCGCCTTCTATGTATACCCCTTGTGCACTGCCGTCCCGGTGTTTAAATCGTATGTAGTCACTATTGGTTGAGCCCTTATCAGGCTGAGCTTTTTTGTCGCTTCGCAGCCATCCGAGCAAGTATAATGCAGCGCCAACTAAGGGTAACCATTTTAGTTTTATGATCAGTCCCGTTATTGAAAGTAAAAGGCCTATCCAAGAAAGGAGCAGGCCTTTTTTGGGAAGTATAAAAGTAACATAATCGCCATTAATGTGGTATTGCCGGCCCAGGTGTGCAGAGAGCTTTGGCAGTGTTTTATGCAGAATTTTGTTTTGCAACAATAAGGTTGTACTACCAATGCTGCCGGCACTGCATACCAGTATCCTGGTACTGATGCTACCGGTTTCTGTACTATCTTTCCGGGGATTTTTCCAATACACGCGGTAGCCGCCACCATCCAATGGTTCTATTTTTACGGCTTCTTTAAATGCCAATATTTTAGCGCCTTTTTTCTGTGCTTCAAACAGGTAATTCTTATCCAGTGTATTTTTTACATCAATATCTCCTCCTAATAATTTCTGTTCACCCGGGTCGGAATAGCGCTGCGATGCACCATACATATTGACAAAGCCGGTACCGGGTTTTACGCCTTCCGGTGCATAAGAAATCGCCAATAAAATATCCCCCTGGCTTTCTACCAGCTCTGGATACTGCTTCTGTAATTTTTTTTCAGCCTCCCGGAATAGGATATAAGAGGGTAAATTATTGTAGGGTGGATAATCAGGATATTTCATCGCCTGCATCATTTTTTCGGCACGCTCGTAATAAGGAGCCATTTCGGCGGCAGACAAGTTGCCAGGAAAATCATCAAAGAAATCCCGGCGTTTCAATGTGCCCGCGTACACATGAGAGCCCCCGCCCACACCGGCTCCCAGCCATGGAATAATGTGGCGCCCCCGTTTTTGAAGATCATTCATACCGTACCTTCCTTTTTGAGGTTGCCAGAACATATCATCGTCCGCCTCAAAATTTTCCCTGTTTATCCAGCCTCCCCGCTCCAGCACGGTTACGGCATAACCGGCTTCTGAAAACCGCAGCGCAGCTACAGCACCCCCGAATCCCGAGCCAATGATCAGGACATCTGTATCCTTATTCTCCATTAGATTTACGACGGCGTTTTATTTCTTCGCTGAGTAAAGATTTAAATTTTTCCCATGCAGGCAACAGTGTATCATTCTCACCATACAGGCAATGCATAATTCTTCTTGCAAATGGCGTTTCTGAAGTACCGTCAGGTAGCAAAATTTTAAATTGCATCGTACCGCCATCTTCACCATCATTGAATATGAGCAGAGAAACAGTTTCGTTTTGCTGGTTGATTAAAATGACGGAACCGCCCATAAGGCTCATAGGTTCTGAAGGTATGACCCAGCCACCAGAGTTTACTATTTTAATAGAACCCAAAGAACTGGTTTTTGTAATTTTTTCAAATGGTTTATGGGTATGTCCCCAAATAAAAACGGTTTCATGCCCGGCGGCTTTGTTCGAGCTAATTAGATCACTACAATAGGCATCAAGGTAATGCATAAGACCGTTACTTGTCTCATCCGAACAGGCCACCTGACCTCTATATCGCTCAAAACGCACCTGTGTTGATATTTTCCTCAACAACGTTGCTGCAAGCACCTTCTCCATCCAGTGAAAAGGCAGGTAGGGGAAGTCTATGGCATGGGCTATATTTTCGGATAGTTCCTGCACATGCTCATCCAGTTTTTCCTGGCTGCCCATTATAGTCATCAACTTTTCAAAATAGTTGCCTGCTTTCCCGCTTCTGCCTAAACCGCTGAAAATATAATCAATGTAATCACCATTTTCGGCTTCCAGTTCTTCCAGAGTTTCTGGATCATGTAGCGAGGGATAAAATGCGTGCATGGCCTTGCTGATGAAATAATAGGCTTGCTCTGCAAAATGTCCATGGTGAAAAAGTATAGCCGGTTCACCTGCTTTGTTAGGCGGAAGGAGGAAATTAGGGTAAAATATTTTAAATTCTGTTGGTGAAGTCGCACCGGATTGCATAAACGCCTGAAAAAAGTCGCTATTAAATCCCTGGTCATAAGTCGCCGGTGTAATATGTTGCAGGTCGGGCACTTCCAGCGATTTGGATTGCTTCAGGGCGGCAAGGAAATGTTCTTCTTTTGCTAAGTTCCAGATGTGGTGATCATGGTTGCCGGGTATGAAAATTACTTTATCGCAAATTTTATTTTGATTTGTAAATGCATCTACAAATGCGGCAAACCCGTTTAGACTCTCTTTGTAACTGCTGAATGAAAGTCCGAGAATATCCCCATTCAAAACTAATGCGGGCAGGTCGCCCTGGTTAAATTGTCGAACCAAATCCATGAGTGCATCACTAAACGCACGGATAACGGCATAGTCTTCATTTGGCCGGGGAGTAAACAGGCTGTCCTTTTCTCCCAGGTGTAAATCGGATAAAACGATATGTGTAAGTTGATGGCTGATGACTTAAAAATTATGTTTTAGTTGCTTGTAAGATACAATTAATGATCAAAGTCTTCCATGTCGACTATTTTGTTTTTGAGGACCACAGCAACACTGAAACCCTTTATCCCCGTCACCTGGTATATGATTTACGAACAATACTTAATATTTTGGAACAGGAAGACATGAAAAAATGGGGATCAAAGGTGAATTATTCAATGCTGAACCTGCTTCACTCCATGGAAGGTATTGGAGTGCGTTCTAAAAGCGAAAATATTTTCTTGACCGATTGAGCCCTGAAGCGGAATAGAAAATGAGAGGGTGCTTTTTGCACAAACTGCCGTTACCTGATAGTATGATTGTAAAATATCGTCTACACGGCCAGCATCTCGGCGCTCTCCACAAACCTCCCAAAAACTGCCCAAAATTGAAACTTAACTTCCACAAAAAGAAGCATTTAGGCTAGATCCAGGATTTAACTCCTCTCATAATATTCTTTGTCAGATCCTGGGAAAAAAGTGACAAACACCATAATTCCGACGATGTGAGATAGAAATGTTGTAGATTTTCAGCTTGGGATGTTGTCCTGTTGGTCAAGGGCACGATGAATGCCGCAAGACTTTTTACACAGTAATGACAAAATCCTGCATTTGTAATTCACTTAATTTTTTAAATCATGAGTAAAGGAACAGTAAAGTTTTTCAACAGTTCAAAAGGATTCGGATTCATCACTCCAGATGAAGGCGGCAAAGATGTATTTGTCCATCAGAGTGCATTATCCGAAGATATAGCCGAAGGAGACAAAGTAAGCTATGACGTAGAGAACGGTGACAAAGGACTAAACGCAGTAAACGTTGTAGTCGTTTAATCGACTACTTTTTAACTTATTTGTAATGGAAGAGCCTGTCATCGCTGACAGGTTTTTTTTTGCTCTTATTGAAACAATCGGTGCATAAAATAAACTCCATTAAAACTTACTTCTATTCGGCCCGTTATCTATCATCAGCGTACCTGCATTTCGGCCCAATTTCATTCTCTGTAAATAAGATAGCATGATTCAAAGAATGACATTCTTGTAAGGAAACCTTGATGTGAATTACCTCACTTTGGTTTTGGCGAACTACCGAACCTGATTCAATGTAGTGTTCTATGGCAATGGTATTAGGCTATCATGATTTCCCGTCTTGTCACTTTTTAGGATGTTTAGGTTAGAAATTCTAACTAAAGATACTGTCCTGATTTTGGGGGGAAGATCATTTCAGGTTCTCTCAGTTACTGATAATAAGGGAGTTTAGTGTCTGTATAATGCCCCATATCTGTCGATCCCCGGCAGAAGAAATAACTTCAACTAATTAATGTAAATGTTGTTCTGCTACCTTATGGAAAAAATATTTGGCAATTTTTTGTCCGAAAAGTTTAGGGAGCGAACAGAGCGTATCGCTATAGGCATTGCGATATTTAGTTTTTTAGTTCATTTACTCGTTATCTTTCTGGTCAATAAGGACATTATCCATATCAATTCAAAACTTACGGCAAGTCCCATTTCTGCTGTATATACACCTTTCTCTTTCATTCTTATTTACGAGGTGTTCTTATTAGTGTTTTACCTGCCGAGGTCGATCTCCAGTTACATCGGTAAACAATACGAAATAATAACGCTGATCGTCATCAGGCGGATTTTCAAAGACATTGGAAATATAGAAATGTCCTCGAATTGGTTCAGGCTGGAAGGTGACCTTCAGTTTACCTACGACATGTTAACGGCACTGATACTGTTTTTCTTAATCCAGAAATTCTATCAAAAGTTAGAAAGACCAGGTGGAGAAGATACTACCCAAACGCCAGAAGGACAAGCGAGAATAAATAAGTTCATAAAACTAAAAAAGAGTATTGCTGCTATTTTGATTCCTGTCTTCATCGGGCTGGCCATTTACTCCTTTTCTAGTTGGATAATTACCTCTACACAAGATCACTGGAATCATATAACCACCTTCAAAAATATCAATAACATATTTTTTGAGGATTTCTTTATGATCCTGATCATCATTGATGTAATACTGCTGCTGTTTTCACTCTTCTATTTCGACAGTTTTCATATCATCATCCGAAACTCAGGATTTGTCATTTCGACCATTTTAATAAAGCTATCCTTTTCAGCAGAAGGTATTATCAATAACGCGCTGATTTTGGGAGCCGTAGTTTTTGGATATCTCATTTTGTTGATCCATAATTCATACAAAAAAAATACTGCCTTAGCCTAACAAAACGATACGTGTAAAGTGCTCTGGCAAAGATTCATACCCGCGCCGTTTGCATCGATCCATAGTAACCGTAATGTCTGGAAAAGTACTTTGGGCTATGGATTCGACTAATTCCCCAATTCCCTTTTCCAGCTCCCCACAAGCAGCCCAGCTGTCCTTCCTCGATCCACCCCAAAAATATGCATTCTACCGTTGAAAGTCTTCAAACCGTTGATCACCGGAGTTGAAACCAACATGCTCATCGAATCTGGCGAGATCTGGTCAATGGCATCGTGGAAACACGCATGCGGAATAAGATAAGAACCGGATTTATGTTAACCTTTCAGGAAATCTACGGTATTGTTAATGAGGGCGGCTGTTGTCAGTATGCCACAGAAAACCTCCTTACTACGAGGCCTCCGGCAGGAGGTATGAAAGATTTGCTCTAAGATTGGGTGTTTTTACCTATATTACCACCTATCCTTTATCATAAATACTCCCTAGTAGACGGTAAATAAGGAGTGAGGCGGATTTACATTTTCGCTGACCGTAGAATAAAATGGTGCCGGGAGACTCATTTATTGCTTATCTTAAACGATCATTCACTCATGGAAATACCACTAAAACATACTAAAATCCACGATGGCGTATCATCTGCGAAAACACCTTAGTCCCGCAATGGCAAAATATTTCCCATAGAAGAGATAATCGCTTCGAAATATTTTTCTAAACTTTTTAAGCGCTTTCCTATTCCAGGATGTGGCATCTTGTGTTTGTATACATCGGAATTAACTCCTTCCTTATAAATGGCACTTATGAACTATACACAATGAAAGATAACGTCCCTTTTACTTTATTGCTTGCAGATGATGCTACTGATCATTGCCAATTTTTGGAGAAAGCATTAAAGAATACACCTATTATCAACCGCCTTAGAACTGTTTGTAATGGAGAATAGCTTCTGGATTCCCCTTTCAAAAACTCAATGGATCTTCTGGATGTACTTTTTTTTGATTTAAGTATGCCACGAAAAACAGGAACCGAATGCATAATTAGAATACAGAATACCAAACATTGGAAGTTATTTCTAAATATGTTTTTACAACCTCGCTTCCAAATAATCCTGAAGGAGAGATGAAATTATTAAACCCGCTGATGAAATTTGGAGTTCTGGATTATGTTCGCCAACCCGCTGATGTTGAACAGTGAAGAACGACATTGACCAAGCGCCTATCAGCTTGCAAATATAAATCGCCTAACAGACAGTAATAAAATGCAATCAAAACAGAGCTTTTATAAATAAATTTTAAACAAATGAATATATTACTTGTAGACGATGATTTTGACGATTGCAATTTTTTTAAAGAGGCTTTAGACGTACTGCCAAAAGATACACATCTTACAACTTTGCATGACGGAGAACAACTGATGAATTACCTTTTTGAAAATTCAGAAAACCTTCCTCATATTCTTTTCCTCGACCTTAATATGCCTCGCAAAAACGGATATGAATGTTTAGAGGAAATAAAACAAAATGAAAAACTGAAAGACATTCCTGTGGTCATATTATCAACCTCCAAAGCGCTGGATAAAATAGAAATGCTCTTCAAGAAAGGTGCGAATGTTTATGTTCGCAAGCCCTCTGGTTTTTCGGAACTCGTTCAAGTCATTGAGCATGCGCTTCCCATAGCAACTGAAAATGTTTTTTCAAAAGTCAAATTGAAATACATCCTCAACGCATGAGTTTAGCCAAATTAAATGTACTACTTGCAGATGACGACGATGATGATTGTCTCTTTTTTAAAAAAGCATTAGCGGGCTCTTCTATATCCACGCATCTTACAACTGTGTCTGACGGAGAACATCTTATGCGTCTGCTTAAAAATGAAACGCACGAACTTCCGGATGTGCTTTTTCTTGACCTCAATATGCCACGAAAAAACGGATTCGAGTGTTTATCAGAAATAAAACTAGACGATAGATTGAAACTACTTGCTGTAATCGTGTTCTCCACCTCCTTTGAACAAGAGGTCGTAAACCAGCTTTACCAAAATGGGGCTCAATATTTCCTTCGTAAACCTTCGGAAATTTCGCATTACAAAGAAATAATTCAACAAACATTACTAATGATAACGCAAGCAACTACTGCGCAACCGGCCAGAGAAAATTTTGTGATTACACGTCAAAGCCCTTAACTGGTTTCAAGATTCTTACCTATAGAATATGGCAGAATAAATTTATAAAAATATATTATGACTACTAAAAAAGAATCGGTTGTCATCAGAAACAACAGTTCAGCTACTAAAATACTTTCAAAATCGTCTCAGTATGCGCGAAGTTTAATTGAAGCTGCTACGGATCCACTGGTTACTATTTCACCGGAAGGAAAAATTACAGATGTTAATGAAGCATCTGTCAAAGTAACCGGTGTCTCGCGAGAGCATCTAATTGGAACCGATTTCTCTGATTATTTTACTGAACCCGAGAAAGCGCGTGATGGCTATAAAATGGTTTTTGAAAAATCTGTAGTATCCGACTACCCGCTTAGCATACGACATAAAAATGGAAAAATAACCGATGTATTATATAACGCATCCGTGTACAAAGATGCTAAAGGTAAAGTGCTTGGCGTATTTGCAGCCGCCAGGGATGTTACAGAGCAAAAACAAGCTTCTCAGTATGCGCGAAGTTTAATTGAAGCATCACTTGACCCACTGGTTACCATTTCACCGGAAGGAAAAATTACAGATGTTAATGAAGCATCTGTCAAAGTAACCGGCGTCTCGCGAGCGAAATTAATTGGAACCGATTTCTCCGATTATTTTACCGAACCAAAAAAAGCACTGGAAGGGTATCAGAAAGTTTTCGAAAAGGGATTTATATCAGATTATCCGCTTACGGTGCGACACAGGAACGGGAAATTAACCGATGTATTATACAATGCATCCGTTTATAAAGATGATAAAGGAAATGTGCTCGGAGTATTTGCAGCCGCCAGAGATATTACTGCACAAAAAGCTGAAAAGTTAATTCTTGCTCTCAAAGAACTGGCTATTCAAAACAAGGAGAAAGAAAAGAAGGCGGAGGAGTTAAGCATCGCTAACAAAGAACTGGAATTTCAAAACGATGAAAAAGAAAAACGGGCCGCAGAGTTAGGTATTGCCAACAAAGAACTGGCATTTCAAAACGATGAAAAAGAAAAACGAGCCGCAGAGTTAGGAGTTGCCAACAAAGAACTGGCATTTCAAAATAATGAAAAAGAAAAACGGGCAGAAGAGTTAGGAATTGCCAACAAAGAACTGGCATTTCAAAACGATGAAAAAGAAAAACGGGCAGAAGAATTAGGAATTGCCAACAAAGAACTGGCATTTCAAAATAATGAAAAAGAAAAACGGGCCGCAGAATTAGGAATTGCCAACAAAGAACTGGCATTTCAAAACGATGAAAAAGAAAAACGGGCAGAAGAGTTAGGGGTTGCCAACAAAGAACTGGCATTTCAAAATGAAGAGAAAGAAATACGGGCAGAAGAGTTAAGAATTGCTAATAAAGAACTGCTGGCATTCACGTATATATCAAGTCACGATCTACAAGAGCCACTGCGCAAAATACAAACTTTCGTCACAATCCTACTTGAAGATGAAAATATAAACCTTTCTAACGAAGGGAAATTTAATTTCCAACGAATCCAATCAGCAGCAGGAAGAATGCAGCAGCTTATTGACGATCTGCTTGCCTTTTCCCGAATCAACACTACTGATCACAAGTTTGAAAAATGCGAACTCAGTACCATTGTAGAAGAAGTAAAAACTGAACTAAAAGATGCTATTCAGGAAAAACACGCAACCATCGAATCCAATGACCTCTGCGCTGTCAACATCATTCCATTTCAGTTTCGCCAACTCTTATACAACCTCATAAGCAATGCTCTTAAATTTTCGCGGGCCAACATACCGCCACAGATAATAATAAAGAGTAAAATTGAAAAGGGTAGTAAATTGAATGTAGAAAAACTTTCGCCCGAAAAAAAATATTGCCATATCACTGTTAAAGACAACGGCATCGGCTTCGAATCCCATTTCAGCGAACGCATTTTTGGAGTGTTCCAAAAACTTCATAACAAAGAAGTATATGAGGGCACTGGAATCGGTCTTGCCATCGTAAAAAAAATTGTAGAGAATCACAACGGTATCATCACCGCAACAAGCGAGTTAAATAATGGAGCAACGTTTAATATTTATATTCCCGCTAATTAAAGAAAGTTCGCGTTATTCAGGTTGAAAACGAAGAATATCAAAGTATGATTACGTAAAAAATAGATGCATTTTAAAAATTGATAGCGTGTTCATCAATAGTGGCTCTGCTAAGAGAAAATGCTAAGCAGTTCTTAAAAATATAGCTCATTCCTATAAACTCAAATATCCAGATATCACTCCAAATTCGTTAAAACCTTTATTTCGTTTAACAATTGTTTCGATATTTCGTCGGTAGTTCCAACCTTTAAAAAGCGTACAGCTTACCCATCTCGGCTCATGAAACTTGTCCATGATTTTTGCTTTCCAAACTTTATTCTGTACAATGATCTAAGACCTCACATTTGGCAAACACATTTAGCGCTTCTAAATTAAGGCTAAGATTTTAGGTTAGCGCTAAATACATTTACAAAATTTCCTCATCGCCTGTGTATATTAGTCCGTTTTAAATATAAACATTTCGTCTCCGATGGCCACAGCGTGAAAAATAAATATAAAAAGTTGTTGGTACTATAAAAACATTCGGACGGCTACTTTTCTACCCTGGGACTCCCGCTTTAAAAAAAGTGTACGGTGGACAAAAATTTATCAGCGGACATTTAAGCGATGCGTAAGCTGGGTTCACCCTACTGGGTACTAACAGTACCTACCTGCAAGTGGGACGGTCGAGGTAACAAAATGTTTTTTATGTTTAAAGAACCTTTCGTGGCTATAGTCAGGAGCAGAAATTCCATTGTAAGAAGATCGGACCAGCCAATACTATAGATATGAGCCCTTCCATATGTATGAAAATGCAGCGAATACCCTCAAACAGGTATCCTCCCAATACAGCACCATTCTATTTATCTTTAAGGAGTGGCAACGAAAAGCCGTCCTGACAAACAAATATCAATCGCTTGAAGATGTCAAAGAAATTTTAGGAGACGCTGCAAACATCAGCAAACTCTTTATAGAATTTCAACAGTATTTATATCAACAGAAAATAGCGTAGTAATCAGTTAGAAGTTAGAAGTTAGAAGTTAGAAGTTAGCAGATAGCAGTTAGCAGCTAGAAGTTAGCAGTTAGCAGATTGAAGTTAGCAGTTAGCAGTTAGCAGTTAGCAGTTAACAGTTAGCAGTTAGCAGTTAGCAGTTAGAAGTTAGCAGTTAGAAGTTAGCAGTTAGAAGTTAGCAGTTAGAAGTTAGCAGTTAGAAGTTAGCAGTTAGCAGTTAGCAGATAGAAGTTAGAAGTTAGAAGTTAGAAGTTAGCAGCTAGAAGTTAGAAGTTAGAAGTTAGAAGTTAGAAGTTGTCAGCTATGAGCATTCTGGTCAATGGCGTCGTGGAAGCGCGCAAGCGAAATAAGATGAGAACCTGATTTGTGGTAACCTTTCAGGAAATCTCTGTAATAGTCAAATAGGGCGGCAGGTGTCTGCATGCTGGACGTATCTCTCGATGCCCGGTAGTTGGCTGTAAGCAACCTTACGCTGGCTGGCCCTTACGCCTGAAATGAAGATTTTCACACCCGCATACATCAAATAATCTATATCTTCGGATCGCATCCACCCAGAAAAACTGATCCGTCATTTGGTTCGGGTAGTATTGATTGACAGTGATCCGGTTGTCCAAAGTTCAGGGTAGGTGATTTAGGGTAATTGAATGATGAATGAGTGCAAGCTCATTGGAATCGAATTGCTAGGAAGTTGGTCGAAGGATGGAGAACCAGTGTACACGAATATAAACGTAACTAAACATTTAAAAACAGAAGGAAAAGAAAGATGTTATTACAGGTATCCAATCCATATAAGATGGATTACACTACTGGAAAAAAAGGTATAAACAAGTTACAGGCAATTTAAAAAAATAATACAATACAATGAATACTAAAATAATCATGACGACATTTGCATCAATTTTTGCATTAATAGTGCTTACTTCGGGTATCATAAGACATGATGTCAGCGAGAAGGAGTACTTGAAACTTGCAAATGAAAAACAATTTAACGGAGTTGGACAAGTGTATATTGACACTTCTTCTCATGGCTCATGTGTATTAATAAATGAAAGATTTCTCTTATCTGCTGCCCACGTGTTCATTGAAAGTGATTATCGACAGGATACTATACTATATGAAGGACATAAAATGGTAGCCTTTAATCCCTATAATAATCATTTAGTTGATGTTATAAAAGTTTCAATATTGTTTAAAGGACAAAAATTAAAGGTCAAGAATATTACCCTTCATCCTAATTATTTAGATAAAGATTCAGAAGGTTCTTGCGATCTTGCCTTAATTGAATTAGAACACTCCTTTAAAGCGGTTAAACCTGCTATATTAAACAGGAATCTTGATGAAATGAGTTTCAATGTCGTTGGTGTTGGATTTGGCGTATCAGGAATAGCGAATAAGCCGGAGACCGTTATGCCTTTAGGTAAAAAAATAGCAGGTCAAAATAGTATAGACAGCATCGGAGGTTTTGAATATTTAGGGAACCCCACTTTATTATTTTGTGACTTTGATAATCCAACCCGAAATGACTGTAATAAAATGGGTAGTGCCACACCAAGACCATTAGAGTATATATGTGGTGGTGGTGATAGCGGTGGAGGACTCTTTAGGAAAAGGGAGAATCGTTGGGAACTGATAGGAATATGTTCGGGTTCTCAAACAGACATTCAACAATTATTAAAAACTGGCTATTACGGACAGGTAATGAGCTGGACGAGAGTTGCCGCTTTTGAAAAATGGATAACTGAAAACCTCAAATAAACTGCCTGTAACAGCACCTACCCAAAAAGTCGTACAAGCAGGAAAATTAAAAATCAAAAAAAATGAAATCCATTAAACGATTATTGACTTTGGCAATTATTGTCTATGCCATGAATGCCAATTCTCAAACATTTAATTATGACTTTTCATCTGGGTATGAGGGTTGGATGGGAGATTTTGCTGACTATTATGTAACTGATTCGCTTGATTATGAACTTGAATTTATCAGAACGACACTGCCAACTCCACTTAGCACATCCAAATATGCATTAAAAATAAGTGGGAGGAATAATAGTGACGATTTATTTATGTTCATTAAACGTAAAATATCTGGACTACTTCCGAATACTACGTACCATTTGAAAATAGATGTTGAATTTGCTTCAAATGCACCTACCAATGCCGTAGGAGTTGGTGGAGCCCCAGGAGAAGGAGTTACAATGAAAGCAGGTGCTTCAATGTTTGAACCTTTAAAAATAAACACAAATGGTTACTATGTAATGAATATTGATAAGGGAAACCAGTCTCAACCTGGAGTTGATATGGATACCATTGGTCACGTTGGGGTTTCTGATACTACAACACAATTCACTTTAATTGAAAATAGTAATGATTCCCATGTTTTTACTATACCTACAGATGCCAATGGCGAAACTTGGGTATGCATTGGAACAGAATCTGGATTTGAATCGACAACAACTCTTTATTACAACATGATTGCTCTAACATTTTTCACTACTTCGGGCTTAGATAATCATCCTAATGCTGCCAACCTAAATATCTATCCTAATCCAACAAATGATTTACTTACAATAAACGTAAGTAAAAATACAATTGGTTCAACTTTTATCATTTTTGACCAAACCGGCAGACAGGTTATGACTGGCAAATTAAACACTGAGGCTACGACAGTTGACTTTAGCAAATTTACAACAGGTGTTTATTTAGTTCAAGTAGGACAGAAAAGTAAGCAGACATTTAAATTGATAAAAAAATAAAACCAGCCCATAGTCGAGTAGCCGGCCCCGCCACTTGATATTATCGGAGAATTCGGAGTGAGGGTGAGCGTCTGTGTGCGTGTGATTACATTTCCTCATACATCACTATTGATTCGACTCCCTCCACCACTCTACCTCATCCGGCACTCCACAAGCAGTCCATCCTCCCTTTCTCGTTCTACCCCAGAAATATGTTTTCTACCATTGAAAGTTCCCAAACTGCTTAGCACCGATGGTGAAGTCAACATGCTGATCACCCGGCAAGATCTTGGTCAATGGGGTTGTGGAAACACGCATGCGGAATAAGATAAGAACCGGATTTGTGTTAACCTTTCAGGAAATCTACGGTATTGTTATATAAGGAGGCAGGTGTCTGCATGCTGGACGTATCTCTGGACCTCCGGTCGTGGGTGGCACAGAAATTAACCAGGCTATTCAATATCCCTGGTCAGAAAATTTTCACTCCCGCATAAATCAAATAATCTTTATCTTCGGATCGCATCCACCCAGAAAACCTGATCCACCATTTGGTTCGGGTAGTATTGATTCAAAGTGATCCGGCAATCCTACGGTCAGGTCAGGAGGTAGATGAGTAACTTGCCTAAGGCTGACTGTTGGATTTTAAGCCTGCAAATATGGGAGGGTTGGAGATGGGAGGATGATTGTAAACGAAAATATACGTAAGTAAACGTTTAAAAACGGAGGGGGGAAGAGGGTTGTTGTTGCGGGTATCCAGTCAATATGAGATGGATTGTAGCAAAGGGGGTGTAGGTATAAACAAGTTAGGCGTAATGCTAAACGACACATTTATATCATTAAACAGAAAAAGATATGAAACAAAATTTTGACAGGACAAACCCAGACGAGGCAGATGAATATTTCATGGATTGCATTCGGGAGGGTAATTTAAAAAATGCTATGACTTGCTTTGACCCAGAAGGAGTGTATATGGACAAGGACGGAAATGCAATTAGTGGACTTGCCAATATAGAAAAGGTGGTTGCTAATCTCTGCAATATGAAACCTGACATTAAAATTTACAAGCACAAAAATTCGCCAGTCGGTAAAGACCTGATATATCGTTTAGACAAGTGGACTATGACAGCTACCGACCCACAAGGAAATCCAATCAAAATGCAAGGAGCTTCCGCACATATAATGCGTAAAAACGCAGACGGAGTTTGGCTTTGGCTTGTAGACAATCCCTTTGCTGCATTATTCTTTGCTGACTGATATATTAAATAATTCAATGAAAAGTAAGGTGAACGCCTAACATCAGTATGGCAATAGGCGGGCTGTCACCTTTGAACAAACATTTACATCATTAAACAAAAAAAGAAATGACACAATATTTTAACAGAACAGACGCAAATGGCACAGATGAAAAGTATCAATAGAAACAAAGCACATACGCCTAAAAGCACCTACCCAAAAGGCAGGGTTTACCTGCGTTGCTTCACGGTTGAGTTCCAGAGAGAGTTTTGTATTTGTAATTCTATCTGGCATTTGTGCTAAACTGAACATTTGGAATTCTAATCATCGGCAATGTTAGGTTGAACATTTGTGCTTACTTTGGATTACTTTCGACCTACATTCGACGCCGCTAAGTATTAGTCATTCAGTACAAGTTCAAACCGCTGCATCGCCAATATTCAAACCGTTATACCCAATGTTAAAAGACATTACAACTGTAAACAAAAATTGATTTAAAATGGAAGAAAGACCAAAATTTAAATTAGAACTTACGACAACTGACAAGACTTATGAAATTATTGGTTGGCTTTTAGTTGTTGCAGTTTGGTGGTTGACAATAACAAATTACTCAAAATTGCCCGACATTATTCCAACACATTACAACGGTGCCGGACAAGCAGATGGTTTTGGTGGAAAAGCAACAATTTTGACATTACCACTTGTAGCGACAGTTTTGTTTATTGGAATGACAATTTTGAACAAGCTTCCTCACATTTTCAACTATCCAAAAAACATTACAAAAGAAAACGCATTACGAAAATATACTTATGCAACAAGAATGATCAGGTATTTGAAACTGGTAATTGTAATCATATTTGGATTAATAACTTTAAAGACAATCCAAAATGCAACCGGACAGGCAGACGGACTTGGAACCTGGTTTTTACCTTTAACATTAGTACTGATTTTTATTCCGTTGACTTATTTCATAGTGAAATTATTTAAAGATAAAAAGTGACAGAAGGAAGAAGCACTGGCTATGACAGCGTTTTGGCAAAAGGCGGGTAGACGAGCTCCAAAGAAATCACGATAATTATCGGGATGTAAGATTCTGAATTTGAGATTCATAAACTTTATTGCTAAAAATCCACCACATTGCGATGCTGAAAAACATTGTGTGTCACATTATTAAACAAAATTAAACGAAAGATTTAATTGTCTCATGTAACTAAGAAATGAAAAAAGGAATAACAATCAAAATATTAATTGTAATTTTACTGACAACATTCCGACAGGATTTTTTTACTGGCACGAAACATTTCCAAAACCAATCAGAGCAGCGACAGCACTATTAGGGACACCAACAGCAATTGCTTCCGGACTTTCATATTATTTAAACTTAGGTATTCAGGTATATGACACACCAATTGTAGTTATATTTTCAAATTTAACAGCTTCAGCTTTAATTGTTTTAGCCGGTGCTAAATTTTTAAAGTAGCGTGACGGGAAGAAACATCATTAATTAAAATAGAATTGAAAAAAATAATATTAAATAAAAATAACTTATAGCAGCAGAAGGAACTAAAGAAAATCCGTGGAAATTAAAAACTCCGACATTATCATCCGAAAACGAAATGTATAAAGATATAAAAGACGGCAAGGACATTATAATGTGCATCGTTGGTAAGACGACATTTATCTATGACGCTAAATGCCTGACGGATCTGCAAACAATGCTTAAAAAGCATGGAGACTGGATGGAACTGGGAAGTGCGGACGAGCAAAAACCAGCAAAAGATGGAACGGTCGAAGCCTGGGGTCGTTCAGAAAAAAATCCAAACGGTGGTTGGTACGGACTAAAAAAAGGACTTCGTGGACGGTTTGGAATGTATATTCCGCCGCTAATGGAAAAACTTGGACTTGCAGAAATGACACACGACGCAAAAGGAAATAAAATGAAAGCGAAGTAACACTTTGATTATGATTTATCAGATAAAAAGGAATATAATAACGAATTTGAATTTAACCAGTTAGGATTATTTTATTATGATAGCGATATGATAACGATATGATAACACCGGGGACATATTTCTGTTATAAAAGGGTAGCCATATAATATTATAGCTGTTGGCAGCTTCCTTGTCCACCATCAATATAATAAGATGATGCTGACATTCATCAGCGTTAAGCGTATTCAAGTGGGATGTGCATGAGCTGATGAACATCGGCAACACGCAAACGTTAGCTGCCATTATTTGCGGCACTGCTAATCTGAAACTGGCAGCATAAAACAAACAGATAAATGGAGATACATTTGTTTGACGGAGGAACGGATATACTTTCTACAAAAAAATTACCGGGGCATAAAAGCTTACGGGCAACAATGATTTATACTTATGTAAGTAATAAACATTTAAGTAAAATTCAATCACTGCTTGATAAATTATTATAAATATACGCAAGTCAGACATGCGGATATCTGCAGTGAGAGTGTCGGATATACGCATAAATTTAAGGATTTATTGCGTATATTTAATTGTTGTGCGTCATGCCAAACCGACATTCTACATAAAATTGACACCCATTAAAAAAAAATATAAAATGACTACAGAAAACTCAATCTTCAAATTTGTTACAATCAGAAATACGACAAATGAAGTAAAATCAGAACCAAAATTTGAAATTCAGCCAAATACTGAATTGACGAATTCATTAGTTGCCGTTTTGAAAAGTGAACAAAAGCAACCTGAAAAAATTAAGGCTTTTAATAAAGTAATAGATG
>ENA-ORBV01005844-ORBV01005844.1-microbial-mat-metagenome-genome-assembly--contig:-NODE-5844-length-22192-cov-12.357631_pt1 | contig 22192 bp, 18 predicted proteins | sample MGYA00237777_ERZ505514 | MGnify/ENA primary metagenome ERZ505514 (study PRJEB26160, sample SAMN06269048) | microbial mat metagenome | isolation source: Oligotrophic lake microbial mat | place... | reverse complement strand
TTTCAAGCAGAAGACGGCATACGAGATTCGCCTTAGTCTCGTGGGCTCGGAGATGTGTATAAGAGACAGACGTATGGGTTCGGCCTGGGTCCTCCCGTCGGCCTGCCGTCGCCGATGCCCGCTGGCATCCACCTGGGAGCGCTGCTCACCGCGCTCGCGGGTTTGCTCAACATCGCCCTGTGCATCGACGCGCACGTGGTGGCGCGCGCGGCGCCACGCGCGGGAGTGCGCGCACCCGCGCTGCTCGTCGCCGCAGGGTGGGCGATTCCAGGCCTTGGCCACATGCTGCAGGGCCGCCGCGCGCGCGCGGTGATCGTGTTTGTCCTCGTTGTCGGCCTCTTCGCGTACGGCACGCATTTGGCGGAGGGCGCCAACCTCTCGCGCGAGCGCCACTTCTACTACTGGGCGGCTCAACTGCTGGCGGGGTTGCCGCTCATCGTCGCGGAAGCCGTGCAGGGACATCCCGATTTCACGCGCGCGCTCCCCAGCGGCGATACGGGCCTTCTGCTCGTGTCGCTCGCGGGCCTCTTCAACGCCGTCCTGTTGATCGACGTTTATGGCTGGCAGGAAGCGCGCTTGACCGGTCGCAATCCCCGAGAGCGTGACCTCGCCAACGCCGGCGAAACTTCCGCGCACGCAACACCCGCACCGCTCGCGCCGCCGGCACCATCTCCCGCGCCGCCGGCACCATCTCCCGCGCCGCCGGCACCACCTCCCGCGCCGCCGGCACCTCCGACCCCGGGCACACCGCCGCCCCTGATTTTTCCCGGCGACTCCTCGCTCGCACCCCCGCGGCCCTGAACGCTCCTCCCGTGGACATCCTTCGCGACCTCGTTCACTTCCTGATCGGCGCACTGGGCGTCGTGCTCGTGACGACGCTGCTCGCCCACCCGGACGACGCCGCGGCCGCACGGGCGTTCCCGCGCCGGGCGGCAGTGTTCGTGGGATCCTGCGCGCTGCTCGCGGCCGTGCTGACCCTGTGCGGCCACTTCTTCGCCTCGCTCGATTGATTGACTGTTGAGCGCGGTCCTCAGCCTCCGCGTATCGCCAGGCGGTAGAGGCCGCCAGGCGCTCGGTGGATGCGGCCGCCGAGTTCCAGTTCGGCCAGGCGTGCGAGGGTGTCGGGGAGCGGTGCCTTCGTTCGCTCGGCCAGTTCCTCGGCGCGCAGCGTTTCACCGCGCAGCGTGTCCAAGAGCGGGTCCGCTTCGAGTGTGGAGGGCGGGCCTTCGCCGCCCGGAGCCCAGGGCAAACCGCTCAGCTCCGCCAGCACTTCGCCGGGGTCTTCCACCAGTTCGGCGCCCTCGCGCAGGATCCGATGGCACCCGCGCGACATCGGATGGTCGACGCGACCCGGCAGCGCGTACACGCGGCGGCCCTGGTCCGCGGCCCAGCGCGCGGTGATGAGCGACCCCGACCGATACGCCGCTTCGATCACGACCACCGCGTGCGACAGCCCGGAGATGATGCGGTTGCGCAGCGGGAAGTGGTGGCGACGGGGCGACGTGCCCGGGGGGAACTCGCTGAGCAACAAACCCTCCCGCGCCATCCGCAGCGTCAGCGCATCGGCCGGCCAGGGCCGATCCACGCTCGAGCCCAACACCGCAAGCGTCGCACCCCCCGCATCCAGCGCCGCGCGGTGCGCCGCCGCATCGATACCCCGCGCGAGGCCGCTGATGACCAGCGCCCCCGCCCGCGCAAACCCATCCGCGAAGCGCCGCGCCTGCGCTTCGCCGTAGGGACTGGGCGAACGTGTGCCCACGATGGCAATGCGCATGGGCAGAGCCAGCAACTCCTCCCGCCCGACCATCCAGAGCGCCTCCGGCACACCTTCAACACCGCCCAGGTCGGGCCACATCGAGTCCCTAGGAGTGATGCACAGCATCCTCCCACGACCGGAAAGCGCGAGACAGGTTGCGCTTCATTACGTATTTATTTCAATGAAATACAGCCGGCAACGAAGTTGCCGTTTTTCTTCAAAAATGTGAGCAAAAATACGTTGACAGGCTCCGGGCGCGCCGGGTTAAACGCTCTCCTTGCAGACGTGCCTCAGGCGCTATATCCAACCCCTTACCGCAGATCGCTCTTTGGCCGCTCCTATGGAGCTGAACTCTCTCTGGTCTCTGTCTGCGATCGTCCTTCTTGGAGCCGTAGCCCTCGCTACCGTGTGCTCGTCACTCCGACTCGGTGGAAGGGGACGGTGGTCGGTCCTCTAGGCGAAGCATTATCTGACGCCGTTGTCCATCACCAACCTCAGGGGACTGGCGCGATCTACGTTTACGTCCCGCAGGTGGACGCAGCCGGATCGTTTGAACTCCTCTTCGATCAAACCGGGCCGCCGGGAACGTTGCGAGTGACACACGCGAAGTACCCCGCCCGCGAAATCGATCTTCAATCGCAGTCTCAAGCGCGCGACTTACGCATCGAAATGGCTTCGGGCATTGAGCTCGAAGGGTTCGTGGCTGTTCCGGCCGACCGCCGTCCAGATCATTACTCGGTCAGGATCGTTGATGACCCGACCGATACTATCGGCAACTTGCACGCCAGAATCGCTCCTGTGCAGTTGTCGGGTTACTTCGAGGCAGAAGGTCTCGCCGCCTCGACATTGATGGTTGAGGTCGTCGAAAGGAATCAAGACGGTGCGTGGGTTCCGTGCAGTGCTGTGTACAAAGTCGAGCCGGCCGCTAGCGGACGGACCTGGATCGAGCTGGAAGTGGGTTATCCCGCGACTTTGAGTGGGACCGTGGCCATGCCCGCCTTCGCGAAAGCGGCCGTTCACCTCCGCATCGGGTTGTTCGCGGCTGATGCGGACGCTTTTCCCTATGACCGCTCGCGCCAGTGGCAAAGCGCGCTCGGCGTGGTTGAAACGCAAGTGGGACGTCCGTTCGAGGTTCTGTTCGCCCCTGGATCCACCGTTTGGCCCCGCGTAGCGATCCTGCGCGTCGAGCTGGGCCCCGGCAGCATGATCGAGCGCTTGGTCGAGCTGCACTCGCCACGCTCATCGATCGGAACCCTGACGATTCCCCCGCGAGGCATGTCCGAATTCCACGGCGATGACGCCCGCGTACCTGAGGAAGAGCGTCGAGTGCGCGAACAGCTGCGTCGCGCAGCTCCGAAGATCACGGGCGACGCGGTGCCCGATTGAGCGCGAGTTCGTCGGACGCCCAGATCAGCCCGGCAGGAGCTGGTCGATCAGCTCCAACCACAGCGCCACACCCAGCGGCAGGATGGCGTCGTTGAAGTCGAAGCGCGGGTTGTGGACGTGGCACGGGTTGATGCCGCCGCCGGCGCCGAGCCACAGGTACGCGCCGGGCACTTTCTCGAGGAAAAACGCAAAGTCCTCGCCGCCCATGGTGGGCTCCGCATCGTGCACCACGTTGTCCGCGCCGACGATCGCCGCGGCGGCGAGTGCGGCCTTCGCCGCGGGTTCGGGCCAATTGATCGTCGGCGGGTAGTTGCGTCGGTAGTCGACACGCGCCGTGGCGCCAAACGCCGCGGCCACGTGGGTCGCGACGTTGCGGATGCCCGCTTCCATGGCGTCCCGTGTGCCCGGGCGCAACGTGCGGCAGGTGCCGCGCAACGTCGCGGTGCGCGGGATGACGTTGTACGCACTGCCCGCTTCCACGCGCGTGATCGAGATGACGGCGCTGTCGAGCGGACTTGTGCTGCGGCTCACGAGCCCCTGCAGCGCCGTGATGACGTGCGCCGCGACGTGCACGGGATCGATGCCACGGTGCGGCATGGCCGCGTGTCCGCCAACACCCTCGATCTCGATGTCGAGGAAGTCGCTGGCGGCCATGATGGGTCCTGAGCGCACGGCGATCTTGCCCGCGGGCAGTTCGGGCCAGTTGTGCAGGCCGTACACCTCTTGGCAGGGGAACCGCTCGAACAGCCCCTCTTCCACCATCACGCGGCCACCCGCGAGGCTCTCCTCGGCGGGTTGGAAGATCAGGTGCACCGTCCCCGCAAAGTTGCGGCGAGCAGCGAGCAAACGCGCGGCTCCCAACAGGATCGTGGTGTGGCCGTCGTGGCCGCAGCCGTGGAACACACCGGGGTTCGTGGAGCGGTAGGCGACGTCGCCTTCTTCCTGCATCGGCAACGCGTCCATGTCCGCGCGCAGGCCGATCGCGGGTCCGTCGGACGTGCCGCGCAGCGTGCCGACAACGCCGGTGCGCGCGAGCCCGCGATGCACTTCGAAACCGAAGGATTCGAGGCGCTTGGCGACGAGCGCGCAGGTGCGGTGCTCTTCGAAACCCTTTTCAGGGTGCGCATGGAAGTCCCGCCGCCACTCGATCAGTTCACTCGCAACTTCGCGCGCGCGAGCCAGGGGAGTCATCACGGGATTCATGCCTCAAAACCTATCCGAGATGCCGTTGGGGGGGAATCGCAAGGTCACGCAAGGTGCCCCATGCGGCCCTGTCGAAAATCGTCGATCGCGGCCGCAATTGCGCGCGTTGTGTTCATCACGAAGGGGCCGTGTCCGACGATCGGTTCATCGATCGGTTCGCCGCCGAGCAGCAACACCCGTGCGCCCTGTGCGCCCTCGATGCGGATGTGGTCGCCGTCGCGCTCCATCAACGCCGCTTCGGACGCGCCCACATCCTCGGTTCCGTTGACACGCAGTGTGCCCTTGAGCACCACGACGATCGCCGTCCAGCCGTGGGGAGACGGAAGCTCGAGCGCCCCATCCCCGTCCAGTTCCAGATCCACGACGTGCAGCGGCGTGAACGTGTGCGCGGGGCCCTTTGCGCCGAAGTACTCGCCGGCGATGACTCGCGCGCGGCCCACCGCGTCCGAACCCTGGGAGCCCACGTTTACCGCCGGGATCTGTGCATCCGCGATCGCTTGGTAGCGGGGAGCGCCACGTTTGTCGCGCGCGGGCAGGTTGACCCACAGCTGCGCCATTTCGAAGCGCCCACCCTCGCGCGCAAACCGCGCGCCGTGGAACTCCTCGTGCACGAGCCCCGATGCCGCCGTCATCCACTGCACGTCGCCGGGTCCGATGCTGCCACCGCCACCCGCGGAGTCGCGGTGCTCCACCTCGCCGTCGTAGACGATCGTGACCGTCTCGAAACCGCGGTGCGGGTGCGCGCCGACACCCCGGCGCTCGGTGGTCGGCGCAAAGTCCACCGGACCCGCGTGGTCGAGCAGCAGGAAAGGCGTCGTGAGCGCGCCGAGGTCGGAGTAGGCAAACAACGTGCGCACGGGAAAACCGTCGCCGACCCAATGCCTCGCGATCGCGTGACGCACGCTGTGCACACGCTTGGGTTGGCTTGGGCCGGTTTGACTCGCTTTGGGATCCGCCATCCCGCCCAAGCTAACCGCTCGGGCTCGCAATATCGTCCGCAGCGCCGCGCGCACTCTTGCAGGTCAGGCCGAGCGGCGCAGGCTGAGGCCCGCGAGGTCGAAACCCGGCGCGCCGAGAACCGCGGCCGTTTCCTGTCCCTCGCCGTCCGGGTGGCCCGGTGTGTGCCCGAGCCAAAGGTCCAACGCGCGCGCGGCGCACCAGCGCCGCCAGAACTCGCGTGTGACCCCGATGGGGTGCTCGCGTCCGATGGTCGTTACGCGATCCTTCGTGAAAGGATCGACGCTGGGTGTGATGTGGAGGCTGAGCGCGGGCTGGAGGAGCGCGCGCCATCCGTCGAGTATGTCGGCCAGGTGCGGAATGTGCTCGAGGACGTGTGAGCTGAACAGGAGTCCGCCCCGGCGACCTGCGTTCGAGGCTTCGTCGGCATCCGCGTAGAGCTCAAGACCAAACGCCGTGCGGCCGTGCTCGCGCCGCGCTTCGCCCGGTTCGATGCCCCACACCGGCACACTCAGCGACTGGAACGCCAGCAGCTCGTAACCCCAGGAAGCACCCAACACACCGACGGACCGCTCAGCAGGCGCGAGGCGCTCGAGCAGTTGCGCAACGATCGGCGCGCGGTCCTTGCCCGCCCGCCGGGCGCGCGCGAGCGCTTCGGCCGGGTCCGCGACGGGGGCGGTCGTGAATGCCGGGTCGTCGCCGTAGGCAAACGAGTAGTACCAGCGCGTGATGGCCTCGCCGGTGAGGCCCGTGGGCCGAAAGAGCAGCGCGCAGGTGTCGCAGCGGTAGACCGATCCCAATCCGCCGTGCTTGCGCGCGACTCGCGGCGCGTCTACGCCGCCGCAGTTGGGGCAACGGTTGCCCATGAGGTGGCCTGCGAACAGGTCCGCGGCGTGGAAGAGCCGAGCGCGGGTGAGGGTCGCCAAGGGGGAGGTGCGGGGAGGAGGACTGCACCCGCCCTTTTGCCTTTCGAGCATCTGCCCGCCGGGCTTGATAGGCGCGTCGACGCCGCTCCCGTTCCGGAACCGGACGGGAAGCCCTGGATCTCACCGCCGGACACACCCCGCCGTTCCAGCCCTGACACGGCGGGCGCGCCGGGTCCAGGCGACAACGACCCCGACACTGGGTGCAGGCGAGTCCGATGGGTCAGTCCACATTTTCAGTCGGGTTTTCGAAGCCGAAGCGCTCCCCGGCTTTCCATGCCTTGCGGTCATTGCCCGTGTTCGGGAGCCCACCCGCGCCCTTCAGCATCCGTGCGATGTGCATGCAATTCCATGTCATGATCGTTGTGTTGCGTTGGGTGAAGTCGTTGTCAAACCCGACACGTCCGCCGCCTTCGATCTTGTCACCATAGGAGGGTCCAGGACCGGCCTCGCCAATCCATCCACAATCGGCCTGGGGCGGAATGGTGTAGCCCAAGTGGTTGAGTGCAAATGCGATGGTCATCGCCGTGTGCTTGAGACCATCTTCGTTGCCGGTGATGACGCAGCCTCCGACTTTGCCGTAATAAATCGACTGCCCCTTGCCGTTGAGCAACGCTGACATTGCGTAGAGCCGTTCGATCAGGACGCGGCACAACGAGCTTTCCTCCCCCAGCCAAAGGGGCGTGCCCACGATGAGGATCTCAGCCGCTTTAACCTTCTCCCACAGCGCGGGCCACTCGTCTTTGGCCCAACCGTGCTCGGTCATATCGGGATAGACGCCGGGCGGAACGTCGTGCGCAGCCAAATGCAGGTGCTCGACACCGACGCCATTTTTCCTCATGATTTGTGCGGATGCATTGAGCAGTAACCGCGTATGGCTCGCGCCCGCCTGCCGCTTAAGTGAGGTGTTGATGAAAAGCGCACGCAGGTCGGTAAAATCATTCATGGAGTGCTCGGGGTCGCGTTGTTTGCGGTGAACTTGTGGGCACTGTAACGCAGGTTCGCTCGGACTGCGTAGGGGCCTGGGGAGTGTGACGCGGACCGGGGTAACGTGGGGACCGTCGCCCGTTCCCCGGAATCCCGCTCTTGGCAGGCCCGCTCCGCCCATTGGGCCGCGAACTCGGGCGTTATTCGTCCCAGCGCTCGGACGAGTGCCGCGATTGGAATCGAGTTGGGAAAACATGGAGCTAGCTGCTTGTCGGATCCGCGCAACAGGTAGACGCTGGAAAACGTCGAGCCCAACACCGACGGCGCAGGTGAGGGCGGACCCCGCAGCTTCCGGGCGCGGGCGGCCGGTGGCCGCCGTGACGCTTCGCGGGACCTCGCGTTCACCCCCGATCGGGAGTCCTTTTCCATGTCACGTTTTGCACGGCGTCGCGGCATCGCTGCGGCCCTCCTTGGATTGGTGTTCCTGACGGCGCCGCGCGCCATCGCCCAGGATTTTGAGCTCGACGATGCCCTACCGGTGCCCGTGCACGAGCGCATCGACCCGCTGCTCCAGCGCGGCATGGACCAGCTCACAGAGCTCGGCTTCGTGCGCGAGGGCGATGGCGTCCGCCAGGACCTGCGCGTGGTCATCGAGCTTTTGCGCGCGCCCACGGACCCGCTGTTCGAAACCTCCACCGCGCGCGATCCGGCGCTGGTGGTGCGCGCGGGGGTGGCACGCCGTCAGAGCCAGTTCTTCGACGCGTTCCTGGCGGAGGCGTCCCCCCTCGTGCGTTCGGCAGTCACATTCATCGACACGCTCGAATACCAGTACATGGTCGTCGCGCTGATCACCGATCCCGCCGCGGTCGTGGAAATCGCGAACCGCAGTGACGTCAAGTTCATCTGGAACGACAACCTCAACAAGCTCACGACGATCCAAGGCCGCCAGGTCACGGGATCGACGGCCGCGGCCACCGCAGGCCACACGGGCGCGGGCGTCGGTGTTGCCGTCATCGACAGCAACTTCGACCTGTTGCACCCGGAGCTCGGCAGCTCGACGTCGTTGCCGAACTCGATCGTGAAGGGCGGCTACAACTACAGCACGCCCGGCGCGGCCATCCACAGCCAGAACTTCAACAACTGCTACCACGGCACCGGCACGGCGTCGATCGTGCGGCGGTATGCACCCGGCGTGCATCTTTATACGCTTGTCGTGTTCCCTAACGCGTACGACTCGGTGATCGCCAACGCGATCAACTGGTGCGTGACGAACAAAAACGGCACGGGTGGGGGCAGCCCGATTCGCGTTGTCAGCATGTCCCTGGGTGGCGGGCAGTACACGTCCGCGATCACCGGCGGCACGCTGCACAGCGCCTGCGGAACGGCGCTCGCAAACGGCATCATCCCGATCGCTGCGACGGGCAACGACGGTTGGACGAATGCGATCGCGTCGCCGGCGGCGTCGACCAACGCACTTTCCGTGGGGTCCACGTGGGACGCCGCGGGCGCGCCGTACTCGGCTTTCCCGCCGGCGAACTGCAACGATTCCAGCCGGCAGCTCGACGAGCGTGCGTGTTATTCGAACATGACCGCGTTCATGTCGTTCTACGCACCCAGCGAGCAGGTCATCTGCGCGCAATGTGGTGGCGGAACGTTCGCCCTCGGCGGCACGTCGTCGGCCACACCCGCCGCCGCGGGTCTCATCGCACAGTTCCTGCAAGCGCGGCCAAGTTACGTCGGCAACCTGGCGGGCATCCGAACTTTGTTCCACGACACGGGGACCAGCGTCATCGGCCACACCGCGAAGCGGCGCGTCAACTTGATGGCCGCGATCACCGCAGCGGGGGGTGGTGGACCCGGTCCCGGCCCCACGCCCACGCTCGCGAACGGCACGACGTACAACTTCGCGCTCGCGCAAAACGCGGTTACGAACTACACGATCGTCGTTCCCGCGGGCGCCACCAATCTCGTTGTCACGACCACCGGAACGGGCGACGTCGACCTCTACGTCAAGCGCCAGGCCATTGTTTGGCCCGGTGACCAGGGGCAGCACAATCTTGCCGAGTTCAAGGCTCCCTACATCGGAGGTTCCGCGGAGAGCGTGACGTTCCCCGCGCCCGCCGCAGGCACGTGGAACGTGCTGCTGCACGGGTACGCCGCGTCCAGTGGAACCGTGCGGGCGACGTGGAGCACGGGCGGTGGCGGTGGTGCCTGGACCAATGAGAGTTGGGTGCGTGAAACACCGCACAACTACGCCAACAACCAGGTGTACACCTACACGTTCACGAAAGCCGGCGCGACCCAGGTGGGTGTGCACTTTCAGCGTATTTCGACCGAAGCGAACTACGACTTCGTGCGCATCAAAAACGGGGCGGGCACCGTGCTCTGGACGGTGTCGGGCAACGTCATTACGAATGGCGCGGGCAACGCGTTCGGGCGCACCGATGGTTGGTGCTTGATCCCCGGTAACACGATCACGTTGGAGCTCACGACCGACTACTCGGTAACGGCGTGGGGTCTGCGCACGGACACGGCGAGCTCGTTCCAGTAAACGCGCACGCTTCTGCGCTGCGCCGAGCGCAGGACGCGGCCCGCCCACCTGTGGAGGTGGGCGGGCCGCTTGCATAGTGCCTGTCGCCGCCTCTGGCCCGCACTCCCAACTGCATCGCGAAGGCGACGTTTGACACCGCTGTGGATTGGCTGCTCTGCGAACTCGGCGTGATCAAGACGCATGGCCGCTCGCACGTGTCGAACGACAACGCCTTCTCCCTCCCCACCGCCGTCTGGATCAACCCGCCGGCGGACACGAACATGGCTCTGGCTCAGCGATCGCACGTGAAAGCTGTCTCAAACCCGTTGACAACCACCGCTCACATGCCCACGCGAATGCGCATGGCGTTCGTCGTGCCGTACAGCTCGAACCACTTGTGTTTGCTCAATCCCTGCAGCACGATCTCCTTGCCGATCAAGGCCGGATCGGCGGGCACCGCCCAGTCCCACCAGCCGATGCTCGCACCGTAGGTGGGGCCAACGTTCAACACCCAAAAATTCGTGCTGCCGCCTGACAGTCCGCCGGCGAGAAGCCAATGGCCCACACCCGGCAACTCGATGCCGCATCCACTGGGCCCCAGGTCGACGTCCGTGCCCAGGGCGATGGCCACTACGCCCCAGGTGTCCGGCGGGCCGTTGGCGCCAAGGCGTAGGGTCGTGCCCATCACGGCGTGGTCCGAGAAGGTCCGCAGTGTGTAGAGCGAGGGGCTGCAGGTTGGGATCGACTCCCAACTGGGCAGAGTTTGGGCCCCGCCGCCGTAGAACGCCAAGCTGCCCAGGGACTGGCCGTTCGCGACGAGGTTCAGACCAGCGGCAAAAAGTACGGCGGAGCCGCCGAACTCAACCGCTTCCAGCTCGTGCACACCGCTCGGACTGTTTCCCACGCCGACCCAAAGGGGAGCCAGGCCGGTCCCGGCCATGGTCTGCGTCCGCTGTACGAGGGGCGGGACCTCGACGAAGGAATAGGCCTCGTGCGTGAAGTTGCCCGCCACCACGCAGGTCGGACCAAAGGGCCCATCCCACGGCTCGATGGCCCAGGCCGCATGTGTGCTGCCGGAACCGAAGGAGCCCAGGTTGTGGTACTCGGCCTGCCAGCCGTTCGGACCCAGCCGCGCGAGGGCATTGCCCGCCGGGTACTGCATGTTGTGCGGTGGTGCGCCGTACACGGAGGCCATGCCGCCCAGCAGCAGGGTGTGGCCAGCTCCGTCGGGCACACGCTTCAGGGTCAAGGGCTGAAAGAGTGGAGTGGGCATCCGGCTGTGGGCGGTGTCCGACCAACGCTCCACATCGTAGGCGGAGCTCGCGCCGAAGAGCTCCGGACCAGCGCCCGCATCGTGCACCGCCAAGTCCCGAAGGATCTGGGCAAAGGTGTCGATTGCAGTCCAACCTGTGCTGTCGAGCAGCCATAGGGCGCGAGGGATCGCAGCCGCGAAGGGATCGGGCTCGTGGCCCGCCACCGCGAGGCGCGGACCGAAGGGGCCGTCGAATTGCACAGCCGCCTTAGGAACGATTCCAAGTCCAGGCACAGGTGTGCTCCAGACGTTGCCGTCCCAGAAGGCAATGCCCTCTGCTGCGATTCCGCCGGCCAACGTGAACTCGCCCGAGGCGACCAGCTTCGTGCCACTACCGTCGTCGAATGTGGAGAGGTGGTTCACCTTTGCGTTCAAACCGATTCCCAGCGGCGCCCAGCCAGCACTGCCCAGGCGCGCGATGTTGGTCGTGACGAGGCCCCCTGTGTTTTGGAACTGGCCGCCGACGTAAAGGGCCAGGCCGTCGCCGAGGTCCGTCGCCAAGAGCGCCGAGACCGGCCCTTCGGGTGAGCCGGGCACCGCGTACCACTCAAGAGAGAGCGGTAATGCGCCCTGGGGAGATGCGGGGGGAATCGGGGCAAGTAAAAGGGCAAAGACGGCGTACTTCATCGTGCCCTCCAGCCTCTGCCAATGTGGGGGGATTGGCAAGCTGGCCCAGGGCTTCGCGCCGTTAGCCGCGCTAAATGCAGCGGCCCGCCCAGCTGTGCAGGTGGGCGGGCCGCTTGCACAACGCCCTGCCGTTGCACAGCGCTGCCCGCTGGGAGCGCGGGCCTCCAGGCCCGCCTTTGATCGGTCGAGCGAGGTCGCCGAACGCCACGCACGCTCCAAACGGGGCCTGGAGGCGCGCACACCCGGTGGCGCGGACAAAAGGAAGGCCCGGCGCCCCTGTTGAGGGCGCCGGGCCTGTTCATTGCCGCGCGGGCGGTCGGGATCAGCTCTCGTTCTGCCCCGCCCCGGCCTCGACCGGTTCGGGTTCGCCGGCGTCGGCCTGCGTGAAGGTCAGCGCCTCGGCGGTCGTCTTGTCGCCTTCGATGCTGGCAACCACCGGGCGGCCCTTCTCGAAGGTGGAGCGCAGGAGGTGCTCCGCGAGCGGGTCCTCGATGAAGCGCTCCAGGGCGCGGCGCATCGGGCGTGCGCCGTAATCGTCGTGGAAACCCTTCGTGATGAGGAACTCCATCGCCGAGGGTTCGATGACGAGCTCGAGCCCCGCGAGTGCGATGCGCTTTTGCACTTCCTTGAGCTGCAAGAGCACGATGCGCTCGATGTCGGCCTTCGACAGCGGGTTGAAGAGGACGACCTCGTCGAGCCGGTTCAAGAACTCCGGACGGAAGTGGCGCTCGACCTCGAACATGATGTCCGAGCGCATGCGCTTCGTGCGCTCCTCGGAGGACAGCTCCGCCGAGGTCGTCGCGAACCCCAGGGTCGCGCCGGCCTTCATCAGGTGCGATCCCAGGTTGCTGGTCATGATCAAGATCACGTTGCGGAAGTCGATGTGGCGGCCGAACGAGTCGGTCAGACGCCCTTCCTCCATGATCTGGAGCAGCATGTTGAAGACGTCCGGGTGTGCTTTCTCGATCTCGTCGAGCAGCACGACCGAATACGGCCGGCGGCGCACCTTCTCGGTGAGCTGGCCGCCTTCCTCGTAACCGACGTACCCGGGGGGCGCGCCGACCAGACGGGAAGCGTTGTGCTTCTCCATGTACTCGCTCATGTCCATGGTGATGACGGCGTCTTCGTCGCCGAACATGAACTTCGCGAGCTGCTTGCAGAGGTACGTTTTGCCCACGCCCGAGGGGCCCAGGAAGATGAACGACCCCATCGGGCGGCGCGGGTCCTTAAGACCCGAGCGCGAACGGCGCACGGAGCGCGCGATGGATTTGATCGCCTCGTCCTGGTGGATGACGGAGCGCGCGAGTTCGGCCTCCATCTGGAGCAGGCGCTCGGCTTCGCCCTTCTCGAGGCGTGTCAGCGGAATGCCCGTCATCTTCGAGACGGTTTCGCTGATCACGTCCTCATCGACGATACCCATGGACTCCTTCTGCGCCTGCTCTTGGCGCCAGGTGGTCTGGATTTCCTCGCGCTTCTTGCGCAACTGGTAAGCCTGGTCCCGGAGCTTCGCAGCCTTCTCGAACTCCTGGGCCGCGACGGCCTTCTCCTTCGCGCGGTCGAACTCGTCGATCTGCGCCGACAGCTCGTGCATGTTCGGCGGAGCGACCATGTTCTTGAGACGCACGCGGGCACCGGCTTCGTCCATCACGTCGATGGCCTTGTCCGGCAGGAAGCGGTTGTTGATGTAACGGGTTGCGAGGTCCACGGCGGCGCGCAGGGCCTCGTCCGTGTAGTGCACGCGGTGGTGCGCCTCGTAGCGGTCGCGCAGACCCTTCAGGATCTCGAACGCCTGGTTCGGGTTCGGCGGTTCGACGTTGACCGATTGGAAGCGGCGCTCGAGCGCTCCGTCCTTCTCGATGTGCTTGCGGTACTCGTCCAGGGTCGTGGCGCCGATGCACTGGATCTCGCCACGCGACAGGGCGGGCTTGAGCACATTCGACGCGTCGATCGCACCTTCCGCGCCGCCGGCGCCCACCAGCGTGTGGAGCTCGTCGATGAAAAGCACAACGTCCTTCACGCGGCGCACTTCGGTCATCACCGCCTTGATGCGCTCTTCGAACTGGCCGCGGTACTTCGTACCGGCCACCATCAGGGCGAGGTCGAGTACGACGATGCGCTTGTTGCGCAGGAGGTCGGGCACTTCGTTGGCGATGATCTGTTGGGCGAGGCCCTCGACGATCGCCGTCTTGCCGACACCCGGCTCGCCCAGCAGCACCGGGTTGTTCTTGGTGCGCCGTGAAAGGATCTGGATGACACGTTCGATCTCGTTGGCGCGCCCGATCACGACGTCGAGCTTGCCTTCACGGGCGAGTTCGGTGAGGTCGCGTCCGAAGGCGTCCAGCGCCGGCGTCTTGCTCTTGCCGGCGGGCTGGTTGCCGACCGGGCTCTCGCTGGTTGTTTCCTCTTCTTCCTCGTCGTTGGTTTCCGCCCCGAGGAACTCGAGCACCTCTTCGCGCACGTCCTCGAGCTTGACGCCCAAGTTCGTCAGCACCTTGGCCGCGATGCCCTCGTTTTCCTTGATCAGGCCGAGGAGCAGGTGTTCCGTGCCGATGTAGTTGTGCCCCAGGTTCGAGGCTTCCTCCATCGACAGTTCCAGCACCTTCTTGGCGCGCGGCGTGAACGGAAGCTGCCCCATGGTGACCATGGACGGCCCCGTCTTGACCAGTTTCTCGACCTCGCTGCGGATCTTGTTGAGGTCGATGGTCATCTGCCGCAGCACGTTCGCCGCGACGCCGCTGCCTTCCTGCACCAGGCCGAGCAGGATGTGTTCGGTGCCCAGGTACTCGTGATTGAACCGCTGGGCCTCTTGACGGGCCAGGTTCATCACCTTCTTCGCGCGGTCCGTGAAGCGGTCGAACATGGGTGCAACTCGTGTCGGGGAGCGACACTCCGGGGTTCCGGAGGGTCTCGAGATCGAAAGGGGACGGCGGCCGCAAAGGGCGGCGCCGCAGGATTGTCGACCCGTGGGCGGGGTCGGGCTGAAGCCGAGTGCCAAAGTCGGGGACGAACTCGGACTCGCGAGCTGGACCGCCGGTCGTGGCGTCCTGGGAGCCCCAGGGTGCCCTCCCCGCGGTCCGGGTGAGTGTCCGGGACCGTTCCCGACGTCGGGCGAATCCAGCCGCCGGGACTCCTATCTAGGGCGCGTTGGAACCCGAAGCAAGCGACGGGGCGCGGCATTCGCACCCGCTCGCCGTCAACTGCTCGGGTGGACGTCCTTCTCGAGCGATTGGAGCCGATCGCGCAGCTCCGCCGCGCGTTCGTATTCTTCGGATTGAATGGCGTCGGCGAGCTGTTCGCGCAGCTCGCTGCGCTCCGCCTCGGGGTCCGCTTCGGGTTCCTCGCGGCCGGGCACGCGGCCCGTGTGCTCGCGCGCGCCGTGGATGCGCTCCAGGAGGTCGTCGATGTGGGAGCCGAAGACCGCGTAGTCGCGTGGGCAACCTAGGCGACCCTTGCTGCGAAAGTCGGCGAGCGTCCATCCGCAGTCCGGGCACGCCAGCGCTCCCGAGTCGGACTTCGCGACACCGCTCGCGAGCATCTTCCAGACCGCCCCGAGGGGCGTTTTCACCGAGACGTACGGCAGGTCGATCTCCTTCGCGCACGCTTCACAAAGGTGCTGCTCTTCCAACAGCGTCCCGGCGGGTCCGGGGGAAGCGTTGGGGTCCTCGCGCAGTTCGGTGACATGGATCACCGCCATCTGCTGGTCGCAAAGGTCGCACTTCATGGCTCGGGGGCGCTCCACGTGCCGCGGGCGCGAGGGCCCGGGCAGCACCGGCGGGCTGCGCTCAACGTTTATAGCCTCCGCCCGCCACCCGGTCGACGACTCTTCTGGGCGCAGTTCGAGCGGGCGCTCCAATCAGGCGGGCGCAAGCTTCAGGGCGGCGGCGAAAGCGAGCGCGCGCTCCTTGAAGTTCGGATGGGCGTCGAAGCTGGCGCACGCGGGCGAAAACACCACAATTTCGCCTTCCGGGGTGAATTCTAGGGCCATTCGAGCCGCTTCCGCGACGCCGGCGACGACCCGAACCTCCAACCCGGGGCTCGCGAGCCATGCCGCGAGCTGGGGGCCAGAGGCCCCGAAGGCAACCACGCGCCGACAGCGCGCGCGGACGGCCCGCGCCAGCACCCCGTAATCGAGTTGTTTTGCCTGCCCGCCGACGACCAGGGTGCCGATGTGCCCCAGGGCCTCCAGCGCGGCGACCGTCGAGTCCGGGGTCGTCGACACGCCGTTGTCGTACACCCGCCGGCCACGCACGGTTCCCAGGTCGGCCAGGCGGTGGGGGGGCGGCGCGAGGCTCGGGAGCGCGCGCGCGAGGGCTTCGGACGGCGCACCCAGGTGCTGCGCGAGGGCGAGGGCGGCGAGCGCGTTGGGCCGCTGGAAGCGGGGGAGCTGGAGGGCATCGAGGGGCGCGATGGGGCGCTCGCCCAACCAAAAGGCCGGGCCGTCCGGGCCGTCCCAAATTCCGAGGACACCCGGCCGCGGCGGCCCGTGTGACGGCGTGTGGCGTGGGTCGAGGCGCCAAACGTCGGCGCCGGCGGGCAGCGGCCAGCTCGCCACCATGGCTTCGCCGTCGGGGACCAACGCAAGGCCGTCCGGCGCGAGGAGTTCGAAGATGCGCCCCTTGGCGGCGCCGTACTCCGCGCGGGTGCCGTGGCGCTCGAGGTGGTCCTCAAGGACGTTCAGGACTGCCGCCGCCGCGAGGCCGCGCGCCGCAAGGGGCGGCGACGCGAGGTGTTCCAGTTGATAGGACGAGAGCTCGAGCACGACCGTGTCCGCCGCATGGATGTCCGCGAGGTGGTCGAGCAGCGAACCGCCCAAGTTGCCTCCCGCGTGCACGCGTAAACCCGCGGCTTCGAGGAGCTGCGCCACGAAAGTTGTCGTCGAACTCTTGCCCTGCGTGCCGGTGATGGCGACCGCGCGGCAGGGGAGCTCGGCGAGGAACAGCTCCACTTCGGTCGTGACGCGCGCGCCCGCCGCGCGGGCCCGCTGCAAGAGGGGATGGCGCGCGGAGACCGCCGGGTTGGCGACAACCCACTCGGCCGAATCGAAGTCCGACGGACGGTGCTCCCCCAGCACCCATTCGACGTCCAGGCCAGCGAGGGCCGCGCGGGCTTCGGGCAGTTCCGCGCTGGAACGCAGGTCCGTGGCCAACACGCGCGCGCCGCGCTCGCTGAGGAAACGCGCCGCGGCGGCGCCCCCGCCGAAGCGCCCGAGCCCCATGACCACCGCGCGGACACCGCGCCAATCGCGGGAAGGGCTCAACGGGATCGAGGGGCGGGCGGCGCGCCGTCGGATGGCGGTACGGGCGTGGTGGGAGGGACCGCGGGGGCCCCGGACGCAGGCGCGGGCTCGATCGGCGGAGCGACCTGCGCGGGGTCGCCGACGCGGGTTTCCATGACCGGCGGCGGCGGAAGGTCGCGGGGGCCGTCCGGGCCCGCGCGGCGCAGCGCTTCGGCGCGCTCGAACACGGAGCGCAGCGTCGGTCCGCCAAGGTCGTCCTCGCCCGGCTCCAGCACCACGTGCAGCGCGTGTTGATCGTGCCACCCGACGGGCACGAGGATCTCGGTGAGGATGTCGGCGGGGAAGGTGCCGTACCAGGGCGGCGAGATGTCGGCGAGGATCGTGCGCGTCTGGAATCCGTCCAGGTAGAGCGTGACGCGGCGCACGCCGTAGTGGATGAACGGAAGGACGAGCGGCGTTTGGCCGATGAGCTCGTCGTCGACACGCACACTGGCGCCGACCGGCTCGCTGGTTACGACGAGTTCGCGTTGAGCCCGGCATCCGCTGCCGAGGAGGCCCGCGAGGGTGATGGTTGCGGTCAGCGCCGCGATGCGTACCGCCCGCGCCCGACCGGTCGGCACCGCGCTGTCGCTCCGCACCGCGATTTTGCGCCCCACGGAAGTTCTGCGACCCACGGCGACGAGCGTAGCGCGCCGCAGCCAGCCGACGAAGCTCGCCGCAGCCAACCCGCACGCGCCGCCCAAACCCGCGCCACCTTGCCACGGCGCGCCCCTCCGGCTACCGTTTGCGCCCCACACCCCGCGCCTGGGCGCCGGGTGGGCCCCGCGGAGAGGTGGCAGAGTGGCCGAATGCGCTAGATTGCTAATCTGGTGTCTTGGGTAACCGGGACCGAGGGTTCGAATCCCTCCCTCTCCGCCATTTCCCCAAGGGGCCCGGCCATTTCCCCAAGGGGGCCCGGCCATTTCCCCAAGGGGCCCGGCCATTTCCCCACGGGCAAGGTCTCCATGGGGGTGACCCCGCGCCGGGCGCCAGTTTCGCCGTTGGGGTTGATACCTGAGCGCGCTGCTGCAGTCCTCTTGGGGTGCGCGGCGGAGAGTCTGGCGAAGGGTCGGGTGAGGGCGAGCCGTGGGAGGTGCGTCTTGCGCGACTTGTTTGGGTGGCGCGTCCGGGGTTGCTTGCGTTTGTGCGGCGGCGGTTTCCTGCGGCGCTGCGGGGGCGGCTCGATCCTGAAGACATCGTCCAGGACACGTTGATCCTGGCCATTCAGAAGCTCGCCGACGGCGCCCGCAGCGATGTCGAAGTGCAGCGTTGGCTCGCCGCGACGGCGCGCCACCGGTTGTGGCGCGCGCTGCGTCAGATGGCGCAGCGGTCGGCGCTGTGGACGCCCCTCGATGGGGACGAGCCCATCGCGGCGCCCGCGCGCGATGCGCCACAGGCGCAGGAGGATGTGCGGCAGCTGGCCCGCGCCTTGGCGGCGCTTCCGGGGCGCGCGCGGCGGGTGCTTTGGATGCGCAGGCTCGAGGGCCGCAGTTGGGCAAAGATCGTGGCGATCCTCGGATTGCCGTCAATTGGAGCCGCGCAACAGCTTGAGCGGCGGGCGCGCGGCGAATTGGCGCGCCGGCTCGGATTGGACGCAGGACCGAGCCTGCGGTCGCGCCCCGACGACGCGAATCCCGCGGGCGGGCCGACCCACCAACGCCCCTGATTTCGAAGTTTTCGCGTCAGTTTGACGGGCCCCGGTGAATATAGAGGGTGAGCGCAGCTCTTCCGCGCACGGGGGCTGGTCGCTTGAGTCCAGACGGGCTGCTTTGTCGGTTTGTCGGCGACGCCAGGAACTGATGGCGGTCCGCGCCCGCGTTCAAAGGCCGGTGAACTGAGCAGGTCGGGACGGGAGTGCTCGCAACGCGGTTCAAAGGGGACTGGCGTCACCGTTCAAACCAAAGTCAAAGGGGGCGGGCGCGGGTTGGCGCGTTCGCCCTCGTCCGCGTCCAATGCAGTTGAGGATCTTGGCATGGGTACAACTCACTTCCGTCGCCATCCGCTGGCTGCGCCTCTCGTCGTGCTGCTCGTGGGTGGAGCGGTATGGGCACTCGTTGGTTGGGGCGGAACCCGCGGGTGGTGGCGAGGTTCCGCAGCGGAAGTCACGCGGGGGGGTGCTGAACTCGAAATGGGGGCGAACCCTGCCAGCAGGGTCGTATTCCACGGGGCCCTCGACGTGACGGAGACACGCGCGGGCCGCCGGTTGGTCGCGGAGGATTCGAAGGAGCAGAACACGGCGTTCGCGGGGGAACTCGGGATGCCGTCGCCGCCTACGAATCCGGCCGAACTCGCAAACTTTGTCGGCTGGATGCGCAGCGTCCCGCGGGAGGACCTGCTCCGTCTCACCAATGCGGAGTACAAGTTTAAACCCAGCGCGCTGGTGGAGTTGCTGCGAGGGCTCGATGGCCCGTGGGTGGTTCCGGCAATGGGCGACATTGCCGTCGGGGAGACCGATGACCTCGTCCGTGCGGCACTTGTGCGTGCAGTGTGCACCGCGCTGTGCTGTGGACGGCTTCGAGATCCGGCGTACGGCCCGTTGATCACACGGCTTCTGCCGATTTTTGCAGCGGAGCTGTCGGATCCGTTCGAAGTGGGCGGCGACATCGTCTCGCGGCTCTACGAGATTTCACTGACCCAAGGAGTGGACTACGGCGCGGCCCTGATGCCGCTGCTCGAGACGGCCGACAATCCTGACCTGCTTGTGCATGGGTTCTTGCTGCTCGGCAGTGGGCCCGAGGCCCGCGAGTTGGTTGTCCGTAGCCTGGTTGAACACACGAGCCCGGAGGGCCGGTTCGGTGCGTTGGAGGCTCTGCGACTCGGCGACGGACTGTCCGCGGACGAACTCGCACAGATCAGTCTCGATGCCATTGCCGTCGAGGCGAATCCGCGCAACAAAGTGCTCCTCGTGGAAATGTTGGGCAGCCGCGGAGGAGCGGGCGGAATCGAAGCGCTCCACGGCATGCTGCTCGGTGGGGACGACGGTCTCGCGGCGCTCGCGGCGCCGATGCTGGCGCTTGCGTCTTCGCCCGACGACGCGTTGGAAATGCTCGATCAGGCGATCGATCGCCTCAGCGTGGACTTGAACACGATGGACGGCGCCGAAGCTCAGCATCCAAAAGCGCGGCGCGAGCGCGAAGCGGCGCTGTGGCGAGCCATTGCCGCGGTGCCTGGTCCCGAAGCCATGGAGCGGTTGCTGGACGCCGCCCGCGATTCGGACCAGCCCGCGGAGCAGCGGGTGATGGCCCTCAGTGGCTTGGGCATGCGGGAACTCGACGCGACCACGATTGGGGAACTGCGCGAATGGGTGCAGGGAGACCAACCGCCGGAACTCCGAGCCGAGGCGCTGAAGTGGCTCGCATTGGAGGGTGCCACGGCTTCCGCGGGCGGGAGCGCCGCAGGCGACGGTGTCGCCGGAAGCAACACCGCGGGGTTGGGCGACGAGGACTTGCGGGCGCTGGCGGCCACCGATCCCGCTCCCGAAGTGCGCGCCCAGGCCGTGGCCATGGCGGCCCTTCGTCCGAACGCCGACACCAGGGGTTGGCTAGAGGAGCGCTTGCTGACGGACCGATCCCCTGAGGTTCGCGCCCAAGCGCTAGGCGCACTCGTTATGCATGCCCATTACACGGGGGACGGGGACGGCGTACTGGGCCATTTGCAGCGCGCACGCCGCTTGGTGGCGGATCCCGAACTGCTGGCGCTTTTGGACCAGGGGGAAGAGATGGTGCGCGGGTTTGACCCGCGTCGCCTCGAGTTGGAGTTGGAGCGCGAGGCCGCGTTCTACGCGCGGGTTGCGCCGATGATGGGCGGATCCGCCGGGCACGCGGCGAAGCGGCAGGCGGCCATGCAGGCCCAGTGGGTGGCGGCCTTGCGCGCGGGCAGTCAATGAACAGGGGTTAGCGTCACCGATGCGGAGGGGACAATGCCGCGCGCCCAGCCTTGGCCCTCAAGCCGCCACCATGACGGGCCTGCGCCGGCCCAATGGAGTGTGCCGATCTCCATCCGCTGGCCGGACTCGGGCACGTCCGAGCCCGTCGTGTTGATGGAGATGCGTTGGGAAGCGGTCGTTTCGAACTGCACGTCTTCTTCGGCGAGTTCGGAGGGTGCCTCGAACCAAACCAGCCGCGTCGCGCCCATCCCGATGGCGTCGCGGTCAGGGGTGTATACCCCGCCCGTTCCCGGATGCAGACGGATGCCTGCGATCGCCACCTCGTCGATCCACCAACCGCCTTCGGTCAGGTGGCAGCCACCGTTGGCCGTGAATGTCTCACCCCAAACCATGATCAAGTTGCCGTGGCTACCACTTGCCGGAACGGGGTATGCCGGCAGGTCAAAATCGAAGGTGGGGTCCAGGATGGCGACGGGCCCTGTGTGTCCCGCGATCGTGATCGAACCTCCACCCCCCACACCTTTCGACCCTTCAGCATTTAGCCAGCGGCGCGAAACCGTCACATGGGGCTCTACGATGGCCACCGGCCCTGACGCGGGCGGCAGTGCTGTCGATCCCGAGCGCAACCGATTGGTGTGTTGTCCCGCGCTGCAGCGGGTGGACGCCGGGTAGCGGCAACGCGCCTCGTAGTAGGCTCCGCGCGAGTTCTGGATGTATCGGCCGTGCTCGTCGGCGAGGCCGAACTCCAGGTCGACGAGCGCGATACCGCCTTCAACTTGCCCACCGAAGTGCACTCCCCACTTGATGGGCGCTGCGTTGTACGAAGTTCCCGACGCGTCCTGCGCTCCGACGAATGCGCCGCGGACGACGAGCGGGCCCGGGGCAAGATCGTCTGCTCCGTTGCCGAAGGCGGAAGAGGCGCCCTTGGAAGCGCGCAGGTCCGACTCGATCCACAGAGCGGGCGTGGCGGCACCCCGCACTCCGATACCCCCGATCGCTGATCCGCGCACGAGCACCGGCCCACGGTGGCTTACCGCGCCGCCCAGCCAGTTGTCGAATCCAAGCACGGCGCCGGGCAGCCGCGCGCTCCCGGCGGGCCCCACGTTGACGGTCCCCCACGGCCCCGCAGCCTCGATCGCTTCCCATAGCGCCTTCGACGTTTGCCCCCCGCGGTGGACCGCGCCCCCGACGCGCACGTCCCAGGTTTCGCCGACAGCGGTCAGCTCGACCTGGGCCCCGTGGAGAAGGGGCGCGATATCGAGTTCGGGTTGGTCGAGCGCGGCGAGGATCAGGGCGGAGGTCTCCTCGAGCGCCCCCGGAAGGGCCGCCCAGTTGGCGGCGAGGATCGTCCGCGCCTCGGTCGCGATCTCCTCTGCGCGGGCGCGCGGCGCCGAGGCTGTCTCTTATACA
>ENA-ORBV01005842-ORBV01005842.1-microbial-mat-metagenome-genome-assembly--contig:-NODE-5842-length-22212-cov-7.351977_pt1 | contig 22212 bp, 11 predicted proteins | sample MGYA00237777_ERZ505514 | MGnify/ENA primary metagenome ERZ505514 (study PRJEB26160, sample SAMN06269048) | microbial mat metagenome | isolation source: Oligotrophic lake microbial mat | place... | reverse complement strand
TGAATCTACCAGAGCGACCAGAGGCTCTACCACCTCTGTGGTATCCTCTTCCTCTTCCACCGTTCCTACTCATTCTTCCTTGGTCTTGGTCTTGGTCTTGGATAGCGGCTTGATGCTTGACTTGCACTTGGATAGCGGCTTGATGCTTGACTTGCACTTGGATTGCGAGGCTTGGGAAAGAAAGTTGTTGTTAGGTGTGGCTGCAAGAGCCTCATTGCAAATTTGTTATTCAAATGTGGCATGCACAAGGTGGTCAAAGCTCCTTGTGGTTGTGCAACAGCATTCTTGTTTGCGTTGTTGAAGTGCGACTTTGATTGAAGTTGAACTTAGCTTTGGATGTCAACACTGTGCCCCACTTAGGGACAGAGTTAATCACTGCTTATAGACCCTCACTGGATCCACTCAACGTGTCTTGCACTGCACCCTTAAGGTTAGGAGCAGCAGTCAGTGGCAGCAGCAGCAGCAGCTGCTGCTAGCAGCACTGTGCACTCAGATCGCATCTTGCAGTGCCGATCAAGTGCTCTTCTTTTCAATGCTTCGCTTCCGGGCGAATGTGCTTCTTTTCGATACCGGGTTCTTATCTTCACCGGTCAACTGTGCTACTTGCGCCAGCCTTCTTCTTCTTTTCTGCATTCTTTTCTTCATCGGTCAACTGTGCTACTTGCGACAGGCTTCTTCTTGTTCTCCGCGCCATAGGGTTGGAGATAAGAGAATCAAGTGTCAAAAATCAAATCGACAATGACACTCTGCTCTGCTTGTCTTTGCGTGTCGCGTTCAGCACCATGGGCAACTGAACTGGATTCTTGGACACCAACTGCTTCGGCCGTTAGGTGCCACACAGCAACACAGTCTTCACTTTGACTGCTGTGTTTCCCTCTTGTCTTGTCAGCAAACTTGGTGTTGCTCTTGTTGAGTTTGTGCAATGAAGGACAGATTCGAATCGATGCTCGACACTTACTCGTTTCCTTGTTGATCAACTGTGTGGTCAAACGCTTTGATCGCATCTCTCTGTTGATGAGCACTCGATGCTCTCTTGTTCGGTTTGATGCATGGAGCTCCGGCCAATCGATTGAACCGGCTCCAAACACTTTGGTTGTGCATGCTTTGTTGAGCAATTCGGCTGCTCTCTTATCACTTCTTCTCTGCTATTGATTGTGAGCCTTTCATGTCGATTCGATAGGATTAATTAACACAATGTTGGTTGGACATCTAACTCTGATAAGTCAAATTAATTAATGAGCAGTAGCTCTTGCTTTGTTCTGGCTAGGTTGATCTGCAGTGAAGCATTTGACTTCACTCAGTGCCACTGCTTGTGTTGGTCCTGGTACTCTTTGTGCGCAGGGTCTTAGCCGGACGCTCACTGGCTCTGTGATGTTTCAACTCGTCCAACAGTTGCAGTCTGCTGTTGAGATGGCTGCATTCTGATCAGAGCATGTTGCCGCAAGAATGTGCACCGAGCAAATCATTGACCTGCGTCTGCCCTCCGGCATTTGGGAGTTCCCATCAATGGAAGGACTGTGGGTTTTGGCAATAATGAGTCGGCCATCAACGCTTCTGCCATCCCTCACTCGAAGATGCACAAGCGTTGGGTTGCATTGTCCCACCACCGAGTGAGATGGGTGGTCACCACTAGCTAGCATCATCAACATTCACCATGTCTCTGGCAAGGCCAACTCATTGGATGTTGAGCAAACATGCCCTCTGTTTGGGAAACAATGAAGCCACTCCTGTTTTGGCACTTGAAAGGCAATGGAGAACCCCAGGAGGAATCAAAGAAAGTCAACAAAGACAAAGTGGTTGACAATTTTGGCATCTGACAAAGATGCCAACATTGATGTGAAGGCTGCCTCATTGGCAAATGGAGACAGCAAGGAATCACAACCTCATCAACGGGAGTGACAGATGGCCAATTTTACCCATGATTCAATTGGAGTCACAATGGCGATTCACATCATTCGGACACGAATTGGCCAGACAGACCGTTTCTGTCACATGGCAAACTAAGTCAATCCAACACTTTTCTGTGAAGTTGTGCACCACAGCAGGTGTGCGCTGTTGCGCATTGTGCTAATCAGTTCCTCCGGTGCTAACAATGTGTTGCATCGATGATTTCAATGACCCTGACAAAAAAGCGGTCATTTTGGATCTACCGAGAAGACACATCATGCATGTCTCTATGAACGGTGGTTGTGAATTGTCAGAAGTGTGCAGTTGGCTTTTACAAGAACCCAGTCAATTTGATCAAAATGCATCTCAGTTTAATTTCTCATAAGTTTCTCATTTGTGACACACACAGACAATTACATTGGTGAAACATTGCAGTTGGAAACTTTGCCCCAAAACCAACTTAATTGCTGACAACTGCGCTCTTGTGGACGAGTTGGTGGTGACACAAATGACACATTTCAACAGAACATGAAACGTCCCTCAACATGTTCATTAGAAACAAAATCACAAGCAACAAAATTGTTCAAAAAGAGACACAAACATGAATCCCATTTGGGGTTGCAGTGGACAAAGAAGCAATGGCCATAAGATAAATGTTGATAGCCAAATGGTTTGGCTCAGACAATGTGCTCAAAACGTCATCAATTCGTTTGTTAGAGGAAAGGTTAGGGACTGGTTAGTCTTGTTAACCGCACCGGTTCCTGGAACAGGCACCAGCTGTTTGGTACGTACAGTACTGACGTGCGAAGGGTGGTTATCCGATGAAAGCGAACTCTGCGGAAACCACACAGAGAAAGGCCTTCTCCGAATGAAGATGTAATGGACGAGTGAAGAACTGAAGATGTCTTGGACGAGGAGCAGTTTTGGACTATTCTCATTCAACTTACATCTGCGGAGAATTCTTGTTTGTGGGGGGAGTACGTATTACTTGAACAGGTGGGAAGAAAGGAAGCATTGTCGGCAACCACCGAAGCTGTCGATAGATGCACGTGCATACAGTAGATCAACTGTTCCATTACTCTTTTTTTATTACTCGTTGCAGTTGCTTTGAATTGTCCCGTTCCGTCTCGTGCCACGAACTCTAGCGTTAGCTATTACTAGCGTAGCTAGGCTAGCTAGCTACTGTAGCTAGCTGCGCTACGGCCTACGAGGCTAAAGTAGTGCTTCACTACAAATGGCTAGTAGCTAGCAGGTACTAGCTACCGTAGTATCTAGCTTCAGTTGCTCTTATCCAGCCCTCACGTTTCTTACCATGGTGGCGATCGATGTGCACAGAGGTCGTTCGTAATTAACTCGGCAAATGATAATCCGTCACGACTGATGCAACGCAAAGGGAGGCAAAAGAAACCAACTGACAAATTTTCGACCCGAAGCGAAATTGCCGGCTAGCTAGCAATAATTTCATCACGGTAGGCCTTCTAATGTGGATGTGATGCGTAGCTGCTGGCTAGCTAGACCAGTAGCCAGCCAGTAGTCCAGCCCGTAGCTAGCTAACTGAATGAAGTACAAATGACAACTTTTGGGCTGGTGGCTGGAGAGTGGCCATTGCAACCTGGATATGACAAGTAGTCTACTTGCATTGAGTGGCCGCTGGTGAGCTGGGGGGTTTTGTACGGCCTAAACAGAGTTGCTAGACAAGTGTAGACGGAATATGGCTGTTGGTCCTCCCACCGCTGCAACAATCCACGTCAAGAAAGAGCCTTATTTCTATAAGATGAAAGTACACTCCAGGAATTCTCGAAACAGACTTGAATCACTTGATACTGTAAGTGATAACCTTTGACTCTCTTGGAACACCGGCGAATAAGCGAATTCTCCCTAGAGATCGGATTGGGGGAATCTTCGGTTCGCTTTTGGGTGAATTTTAGTAATCGAATGTCTGATGGAACGTAATAGCGAAGGGTCGAAAGCCAGAACCCTTCAAAGGAACGTAAAGCCCGTCTTATTTGCATTCGCATTTAGTTATGCTGACGATCGGCATAACCATTAAATCAGTTCCTTCCGCTAGCATCGAGTTCGCTTTCGGGCTCGTGTTCCACGAGAAATACTTGATGAAAAGGGGATTTTTGGCAAATGTGTCATGGCTTACTGCTTGACTAATTGCTTAAGCTAAGTACGCTCTACTACGGCCTACCGGTAGCTAGCTTCTGCTGTAGCTAGCTAGCTAGCTGGACACTGTAGAACTGGCAACCACAATCGAGGGGATCACTTACTTGGCTCACAGCCACTTCATTAACTTTATTACTTCGCTAGCTAGAATAATGTTCGAGAGTGACAAAACAGATATTAAGCAAATGCTACTAGTAGAACCTATTAGAAGTGTTCTATTTGTATAGTGGTTACATAAACAGAAAATTTCGAGAACATCCCAAAGATAGTACCAACTCATTAGGAGCAACCAACATGACGGATACGACGAAGGACAAAGTGCCGATTGACCAGCTAGACGACAACGAGATGGAGGGTGCGGAGGCGGCCTTGGGCGACAACAGAAAGGACCCGTTACACACAGGAAAGGTGAGAAACATGTCGGTAGATTTCATATTTTGGTCCCAGCTAGATAGTTAGCTAGTGCTCGGACTGTCTGATTTGATGGCCGTCTGAGCTTGTTTTGTGGCCCTGTTGAGGCTGTACCTGGAACGGATTTGGTCATTTCAATCGCTAACTATTTGTGATCATGTTCACCTCTTTCGATTCGCAGTGGACTACAGAAGAAATGGAATTTGCCGATGGTCTCATTGACGAATTCAAAGAAGGAAACCTTGACCTCCCAGACGGCACTTCGCTTCGTCAGTTTCTCGCCAAGACGCTTCATTGCAGGTAAGTCCATTCCAACCAAGGAGGGAGATTTGCTATGATTCCTTTCAAGTTGAGTTGATAAATGATAAAAAAATCATTCTGGCTCACTCATCAATAAATCAATCAATACCTATCGCATGCCTCCCTTCTTTAAAGCCCCAAGAGAGTATCAAAGCGCTTTGAAGGGAACAACTATTCGAAGGGTCGCAAGTTTTACATCAGAAGAACAACCAAGCTCGATCCAATGGAGGGCGTGCGACGACGAAACAGGCTGAACGAGCTTGAACGCAGATACAAGCAAAAGCTTCTGCACCTCAAGATGCCTCATCTGCTGATCACAAGCCAGTCAAGAGCAACAGCAAACAAGCAGGATCAAGAAGAATCAGAAGAGGGCCAGCTCGGATTGGGTGGAGAAAGGCCTGCTGGGGACATGATCATCTCTCAAGCGCCTTCGGCGGGTGGTCCTTCCGAGATAGCGTCTCCTGCTGCTCCAAGTTTCCCGTCTTCGTCCTCTACCACCGGAATCGCCGGGGGCAATCAGGCCCTGCCTTCGAATCTAGATTTATCGATCTTGTCAAGCCAACCAAATCTGTTGTCCAGGGCACTCGCCCCTCTTGGCAGTCTCCACGCCGCTCCTACAGCTTCGGGACTCGATAACTTCTTGCTTTCTTCTTTGGTTGGCAACAACTTTGGCAATGATTTGGTGGCGCAACTGAGAAGCTACCAGCAATACGACCAATCTATGAATATTGCCGCTCTACTGGAGCTCGAGGGGAGGCGAAGTCTTGTTGCATCCGCTCAGACACAGCCAGATTTACATCGTCTTCTAGGAGCATCCTTGCTGAACGACAGATCGCCTTCCCTGCAACCTCGTCAGTCCACACACGTGGGTGTGGGAAGCAGCGGCAGCACTGGAGTCTCTCAACAGTTGCAGGATTATCTCCGGGCGGAACAGACTTTCCGGGCTGCCCAACAGAGAAATTCGTTGTCGTTTGTCGGCGCCCAAGTTTCTCCTGCGTCGACTGCGGCTGGCAATTCCCTACTCTCGGCGGCCACTCGTGTTGGTGGTGGTGCCGGTGATTCTAGGGCCCAGCAAATGCAGGACTTGCTTTGGTCTGAGCAGTCTAGCTACATTGCTCGACTGAATCCAGCAATTCCTCAGCCTGCATCCCTGATGGCTTCCAGTGGCACAGGGGACAATCCGAGGCTGTCAGCTCTTCTTGCGACGAGCTCGACGTCGCTTCCATCCTCCTCCAGATCCGCAAGCAGTTTTCACAACAGCACCCGCGCAAACTTGGATCTGGATGCGATCTTGCAGATGCAGACTCTTCAAGCCCAGCAACATCAACACAGTCATGGCCAAACCTTTCTGGCTTCATCAGCCGCAATCGCAGCATCCGCATCAGCATCCAACGACCTACAGCAGAAGCGTAGAGCCAGTGGCGGCCTTGGAAGTAATGATCCACAACTTGGATCCGATAGCTCCCGAAGACGACTCCATCATGATGGTTCCTTCAAACGGGAGTAAACGAATCGAAATGAATGATCTTCATGTATCGTCCGTCTGGTTTGTCCGGTACATTCCCTTTTATTTATATATCGCATCTCTCATGTCGCAATAGGTAGCTTGAATGGCAGTGACATGTGACATGGCATGCTCCATTGATTCGTTTGCATTGCATTTATTTTCTCTTTGTCGCGCGACCTGTACATACGATCCAAATAACACAACAAAAGAGAAGCACGTTGTACATGTCTATTCCCGTGAATGAATGATTCACTGTTTTATAGTCTGCATTCTATTTATCTATCAATACATATATACATACTGTAAAAAGTGCACGTGGTTGCTTGTCACATCTCAACACTATGGTTGGTAGTTAGCCTGAGTGAAAGCCATCCTCCTCTTCCTCCTCCTCCTCATCGTCGTCCTCTTCTGGCACAAATTCGTGCAAGACACTATTAAGACCCGGTGTCAAAAAGAAACAATCCTGGAATAAGAACCAGAACTCTCGTAATGGCGGAGGCATGGTAGTCGCACCATCATCATCATCATCATCATTGCCATTCAGATGGTTATCATTGCCGTCGTCATCACTCTTGGACTTGTCGTCGCCCTCCCCTTTCGCCGAATCATAGTCAAAACCACCACAAAAGAGTGTCGGAATATGGGAGGGTTGCAAGGGAATAGTATCTCTCAAATGACGCAAGCACTTTTTCTTGCCAGAGTGCCGTATGCATTGAATGATGTCTTGTATTTGCAGTTTCATGGTCGGAGGATCTTCTTCTTCTAGTTGTTCCCGTTGCTGTTGATGTTGTGTTGCTTGTGCAGCCGTAGCCGCCGTGGTTTGTCGATGTGTCAGCAAGCTTCGCATGGCTACCAACAGACTCAGAAATTGAAAACATGTATCCTCTGCCGCAGCCAATGTCGTTGGAATGGTGGTGCTCGATCCCTTGTTGTTGTTTTCAAAGTACGAGCTTCTGGAACTGTGGCAGTATTGCAAGAATTCCTCAAGGGTGAGAGCATCTCCTCCTAATAGCACCAACAAGAGCAATATGCGACCCTCCGTGCTACGACGAACACTGTTCTCCAAGACTTTACTCATTGATGACAAAAGTAGGATTTGTTGTAGCCCCTGGTGGTAGTGTTGCAGAGCTTGTCGATAATAGGGTCCTCCATTGCAAATGGTATCCGTTTCGCGATATCCCAACACTACAACCTCATCGCCTAGACGAATCCAACGAGATGCCAAAGCCAAATCTTGTTCTTCTTGTTGTTTTCCTCTTTCTTCTTTTTTCATACTCTGGAGAGCGGACAGATCTTGAGCAATCGATTGACAGCTCTTTTTGTGAAAAGCAAAATGTTTTTTCTGACATGTCGACGAACAATAATGTGCCATTTTACATCGAGAACAGCGCAGCATTGTTTGGGGGGTGGGTGGTACCAGTGGAATAGTAGCACCCGTACTACCATCCGCAGCAGCATCCAAATCCGTAGCAGCATCAGTATCGGCATTGGGAGTCATCAAGTCCACCTCGCGAATACGGCACTTACTACACACGGGGCGCGTAGCATCGGTATTCGTACCACTGAAAATGGATTGTACGGACTCTGGGAGCTGCTGCTGTGGAAAAGCATGATTGTGGCCCTCCATAATGAAATGGACGAAAAAACCTTGCTTCTGCTGGTGCTGGTGCTGCTACTACTAGCAATGGATGCTTGATGGACTCATCCAAAACAAGAAGAATTATGGGAACGGTAGGATGATTGCAGAAGTACGATATAATCGGCGTTCCCTTTTGCTTGCCCCGTTTTTGGTCCAATCAACTTAGCTAGACAATCACAAGAACTTAAATTAAAACTAAAAAAAAAATCTAATAAGGAGGTGATCATTGAATGTTGAATCAACAATTTGTAGCTGATCTGTTGTTATTGCGCTATCGTGCGTTGTTTGTTGTCGGTTGTTGTTGCACTGACGTTGGCCAGACCGTAGTCAACATTGCGGGCGTAGACCGTGAAAAAGAAATGATCCCACAGCTGATCCAGTAACCACAAGGATTTCTCTGCAGGCAACGCAACAACTTCGCTACTAGCTATCTAGTAGTACACACAAAATTTAGTTACGGCATCAATTCAACAACAAGCAAGGTAGGCTAGGGGTCTACATACATAGCACCTCATACGTAGATAAATGGTGTGCTCTCGAATGTTTCTACTAGGAGGATGGATTCATCCCATCTTGATTTTCGTTTCTCTGGTGGGCTTTACCCAAGCGGCTGAGGACTTCAGAAGAGAGACGAATGACGCCTGGCCATTTTTGACGGGTCTTCGCCTTCCACCAGATACAGTATCGAGAAGAAGCGACGATAATGATGGCAATGGTGATTGTGATGCGGGTGCCATTTGTGTAGGTCCCAGCCATGATCACTATCCGTTGGGGTGCGAACCGGGTGTCTTCTTTACCGCTCGGTATACAGTACCGCCATTGCCCCAATCTCATGATCCCGTCAGGACAACCTATTATGTACGTATTGCACCGTTTGAATGCATAGTATTGTGGCTTAGCATTGCAACGCAAAGAAAAGAAATCCATTGGACTTCATTGTGTTGTGTTTTTTGTCTGCTGACCTTGATCGGATTCAATTCGATGCGAGCAAGAAAGCGATTCATTCCAAACTCACAATTTATTCATGTTTCTTCTTTTTCCTTTTTGAATCATAAATGTTGAATGCATACACATACATACAAACCATATATTTATAGGATTACTACAATGTCTTTTGGCGTCAACAACCCAAGGGTGGATTTATGAATCAATTTGTTCCTCAACTAATGTTGGGTAATGTATTGGCCAACTCGTCCAATTTCCCAGAGTACAATCCACAATGGCTTGTGTTGGACAAGTGGCATATTGGAGCACAATATTTCATGGGACTACCTGGTAATAGTTCCATCACGGGCAGTAACAATGATGATGATTGGATTGCCAAGGCTGCGACAGGGAAACTGGTCCAAGTCGAACCGGGAGAAGTGATTGAAACGTCCTTTGAACTCATGGAAATTTACAACAACAATCAGGCGGACAGTGACGATGCAATCCAAGGAGACGGTATTCGTTGGGAGTGGTCTCTTCGGATTGGCGTCGTGGGTGCTCACCCTACACGATGGTCCCACGTTGTGGCCAGTCAACCTTTCATGGGGTTGGTTCCCAACACGTCCTGGCAGGACGATATTTATCAAAACATTACCGTGGGAGCTTGTTTGGAAAATTATGACATGGAATCGGCGGCCAATTTTCCTCCCTCTTGGCAAATTACCATGGATATCATCACATCATCATCAACAACACCAACAACTTCAACACGCACAAAAAATAATCTTGGTGTCATCACCGCCGGCACAGCTGCAGCACACAGAACAACCCAAAGTAGCAGCAGCATAAGCGAAAGAATGGTACGGCGGCAACATCAGCAACCTCCTCGTTTTAGCTGGGATGAATGGGGTGTCAATGGAGGACAAAAGTGCCCTTGGATGCCTCAATCGACGCTAGCTAGCGTAGAGGGGTCTACTTGGCAACGAGTGACTTGGAATGCAACTCTACCGTTGTCACGGCTGCCAAAGGAAGAAAACAACAAGCTACTTATAGATGCCATCCGTGAAATGCGATAGTAATTGCAATAATAGCAGCAATTTTGAAAAAAAAGCTATGGAAGAAGTGGTAGTCTTCGGCGTTATAAATTACTTTATACGTTATCGCTGAAATATTCGTCTTCCAACTGTTTACGTTTTGCGGCTGCGCCCCACGCCGTGTAAAGCTCCACAGCTTGATTCATATGAATATTGGCTGTGGCATTATTTGTGCTCTGCCACAGAGCAAGTGCGGCTCTTTCGTTCGCAAGTGCTTCATCCTGCACAAAGCCATGCTTGTTCGCCAGGGAAATACTCTTATTGTAGAGCCCCACGGCTTTCTCGAGGTCGCCTTGAACAGCCGCAAACTCTGCCTGCATCAAGAAGACTTTGTGTTGACAGTTTTCAGGACAATGATTTGCCACCCGTTTCAACTTTTTCAAAGCTTTCGAAGCAACAAATAAGTGTTCTTTCTTTGTTGCTTCATAAGCTGGGTCGCTGGCAGCAGCAAGTGATGCCATACCATGGTAGAAGTAATGAATCGAAACGAGAAAGGATGAACCGAAATCCTTGATAATCTGACAAGAATCGTTCGCCGTGGCTAATGCTTTCTTCAAGTCACCAAAATGGTATGCCAACAAAAGGCTCCAGACCATCACCTGCACAAAATAGGTCTCGTAACTCTCCATACTTTGTTGAGATGCGATTTCCGCCACTTTTTCGTCCGTCATGATTTCACCCCGCAGAATCAAGGGGTCGGCAGATTTTCCCATGAGATTATGGATCATTTGAAGCTGTACGCTTGTTGCCGCAGCCCAAGGGCCCTGCTTGTGCCTATTCATGAGATCGACAAATATTGACATCTCGATTTCCAACTCCTGGAGAGGGGCACCGGCAACAAAGGCATTCATAGAATACAAGTGTGATCCAATGGAAGAATATTCAATATCTCCAGTCTCAAGGCCAACACGGTGTGCATGCAACGTTGGAGCAAATGTTGATCGAAGAGGTTGTTTCCAAGGTGCTATCCAGCCATAGAATACAGAGTATACTCGAGGAACCCATTCGGCAATGGTGTTTTCGTACCGCTCCAGAATATCAAGCGCCAGCGTCCCATAGCGATAGCCCTTACTTACGTCGCCAGTAGAACAGAGCCAGAGGCCGTAAAACGCGAAGCCTGGTGCCGAAATAGCACACAACCCATGGTCCAAAGACAGCTTCACGAGGCGCGCGGATATATATGGGAACAAACACGGTCTACCAATCAATGAATAAGTCGTCAACAAGTTGAGGATCCCCATCGCTGCAAGCTTGTCTGGGTCATTCATGTTTGGCATGTAAAGCAATTGCGATTTGGACTTCCATCCTAGAATCCTTTTCATTTTCATGGGGGATGAAAATCGGCGGAGAGAGCTTTTCCTTTTCGGCGTGTGGTTACCAAAGTCTTCCCCGAAACGCTCTAGCACCCAAAGTCCCAAATCGATCGCCTCTTGAAGCATAAAGCGTGCCCCCAGCGCATACACTTGCGTGGCGTACGCTCGTACCATGTCTCGAAATGACGAAGCGTTCTGCAATACTTCCAGGACGGCCACATCCATCATGTCAAAGTCAGCGACGCAATAGTCGGCTTCTGCCATTGAATTGTACAACTCTAGACTTAGGTCATACTGCCGATGCCAGTAATCTGCAGTCTGTGCTAGTAAGGTTGTCCCCACGACAAAATACTGCACAGCAGTGTGAAAATCACTGGCAATAATGGCACGTTTGCCCGCCTTTAGATTCAAGGCAGCAAGGCCATCCCGTTCCGATTGATCGTCTATATGGGTCATTCCCCGATTCATTTGGTTCACAACGACAAATATGTGCTCATTGAACTCTTCCATACTTCGCATATTCTTGAACAACATTCGACCGACGGCAAGATGAGTAGCCGATTTGTGACTGCCAGGGATGAGCGAATATGCCGCTTGTTGAATGCTATCATGAGCAAATTTATAATACCGAGACCTTGTTGTAGCTGCTTCAATTCCAGAAGAACTTGCTCCTCCTCCTCGAAACGCGATCAGAGAAGACCGGACAATCGATGGCGAAGATTTTGGACGCTGGTCGTGCCGCCGCCCGAGTTCAATAAGCAGATCTTCCTCTACGGCGCTCTGTATTTTCATTGGAATGTTTACATTCACAAAGACCTTCTCCACCAACAACAGGTCAATCTCAGCACCAAGACAGGCACATGTCCGTAGTATGAGTTGGGTTTCGTAAGGGAGCTTCCTCAGTTGCCGAACGATTAAATCATTCATCGGCGAGAGCACTTTTGTATCGTCTTGATGATTGTTGTCGTTATCGTCGTCTTGACTTTGCTTCTTCCTGACGCCATACAAGAGCTGCCACCGTTCATCGTCCCACAGCCATCCGCCCGTGCCATACTCTTGATCGGGTATCAGCACATTGTCGGCATATAATGCTTTGATGTAATTCATAATATAAAAGACATTTCCTTGGGTCTGCTCGTGAAAAATTTTCGTCAACGGGACGCAAATATCCCAGGGTTGATTCAATACATCGCAAATCATTTGATTGGCCGCTTGAAAGGTCAAGTTACGCGCCACGACATTGTGAATGACAGCATTCTGTTCGTCCTCCAAACGACGCAGCAACTCCGCCAATTTGTGATCCATGGAAATTTCATTCGATCGACAAACGCCCACCAGCAAAAGCCCGTGGTTATGGAGTTGCAAATCACAAATCAGACTTTCCATCAAATCCAAGCAACTGGCATCGGCCCATTGTAAATCGTCCAGTACCATAACACAGGGTCGTTCAGGTTTGCAAATGACCCGCAAGAATCGACGAAAGATGACCTTGACTCGATCTTGAGAGGCCTCCCAGACTCCTTGTGTATTGTTATTTTTGTGATGGCTACTAGTGGTACCACAAAAGTCTCCCCCATCCAGGTATTCAGATGAGTCCTGGAATCGATCGTGATGTTTGTATAAGTCCATGTGTACAATGTGTGACAACGAGGGTATCATTTGCAAGAGGAGGTTGCATCCTTCCGGACTCAGTGCATTCATAATTTCAGTTTGTAATGCTTCCAATAAACACGGCGTGGACGAAAAGGGCAAGGAAGGTCGCTCCTGTTGCTGCTGCTGTTCTTCTTGCTGCAGCTGTTGTTCTTGCTGCTGCAACGCATAATAGACAAAGTCATTAATGGCGTTGACAAAGGGAGCATATGGTTTCGTCATATGTTGAAGCTGGTCAAACTTTCCCGTCAGATAAAAACCACCTCGTTCTTTCGCAAGCCTCTTCAAAGCTACTTTGGCAAGAGCCGATTTCCCAGTCCCTGACAGACCTGAAATAACCACAAACGAGGGTCGCTCTAATGCTTGCTCATCTATAGAAGTAGGATCGCTGTTGACTTCATGTTCATTCTTGCCTCTATCCATGTTCTCAAATTGTTGAAGAAAGAGAGCGCGGAGTTGTTGTATTTCCGGATCGCGATCGTACAAATGGCCTCGCCGCAACACGCTCCAATCCAATTGTAGATTATTAGGAGGAGCGTGTATTGTTGTTATTACTGCCGTAGATGATGCGGCTGCTGATGGCGCAGACTTTGGAGTTGGTATTCGACAGGCTTGTGTGGGAGTCGTAGCTTCGCTTTGCAGTCCACCTTCAGCCTCGGCACAATCATCGCCACTGTGGTTATTGTGGTTGTTTTCGTCTTTGTTGTTTTCAAAACTCGGTAACTTTTCTTCCGGAGAACAGCAGCAACAAGCTGCATTACAGTCTCGTCGTTGTCGTTGTCGTTGCGAAGGTGCAAGATCGTGAGTAGGTGCTTGTGATTCTGGTGTGGAAGTTTCGTTTCTGTTGGTGTGATCGTGTTCCTCTGCCACTACTGCTTGATCACCATCGTCGTCTTTACAATCCGCCGAGTCTCCTCCTTTCATGTCTTCCAGGTCGTCTGTTGCTTCTTGCGTGTCCACCAAGAGTAATTTGGAGGCAGAACAGGTAGAAGACGAAGACGACGTTGTCGATGCAGTCGTGTCCAAGGGTTCTTCTTCTTCTAATTGGTTGTCTTTTTCAACACGTGGTTCTTGGGAAGAAGAGGAATGTCCTACTACTGCTGCTGGTGGTGATGATGATACTGCTGAAGATGATGGTGGTGGTGGCTGTTCCTCCTTGTCCTCCTGCGGTTGTCTTGTAGGTTCTGTCGAAGATGGTTCCAAAGAGGACGACATTTCGCAGTCCAGATGATCTTGCTGTTCTTGCTGCTGCAGTGTTCTATTGACGCTACTACTGTTGGCGCTACTGCTAGCATTCCATAAGACTTCGAGAGGAGCACCCGCTTGGAAACTGGGTTCCTCTTCGTCGTCGTTATGTTGTCGTACACGTTGAAATTCGCGCATAATTTCTTCGACCTTCTCAGGACACGCCAGGACGACCACAGGATGCGCTCTTTCTCCTCCTTCTCTACTACTAGCTAGTAGTGCTGGCGGCGGTGCCATGGTGGATCTATCTATTCTGCAGTAGTAGTATAGTAGTAGTAGGTTAGTGTATAGATGGAAGGGTTTTTGGTTTGTTTGCTATTATTTTTGTCAATGCAACACGACATTATTACCATGCAAGGGTCTGAATTAAGAAGCTGCGTTGGTGTTATTATTAGCGTGATTGCAAGGCCAGCTGCGTTAACAGGCACGAATTGGTGGAGTGCGGCAAACTAACCTTTAAACAAGGTCTTCGCGTTTGATATTTATGGGAATCTGTACAGGCGGCATTTTCTGATTTTATCGTTGTAAGTTCATTGCGTGTAAATGACGACGCGTTGCGTTTTCAGCAAAAGAGGGCGCCTTATCTCTTTTTTCATGGTCCACGAACTCATTATGGTGAAGGGTCATTTTGATTTTCTTATTCTTCAGACATTGCCTCCGCGTCAAACATTAGGGATGGCTTCTCTCTTTATCTCAGTGTCGACAAACGTTTAAGAGTAGATAGATTCACCGTACTAGTACCTGTGCAGTACTAGTACGTCGTAGTGGTTGTCATGAGAACCTACTGAGCCAGAAATCACTTGGATTCTTCATTGGCTGACCCTTACTCAACCAAACTAAAATGGGAAAAACCATAATTTGTTGCCACAATGGTTGCCCCTTCGCTGAAGAAGCCAATGCTTTGAGGCAGTGTCATTGAATGTTTCTTGTGACATGTGTCAAAACAGACAATGACAAAGCACAGAAAAATGCAACAATTCACAACCGTTCACTGACAGTGCCCCATGTCAACTGCATTCTAAAAAATTCAAATGGATTCGATTGTTTAAAAAACAGAGGTGCTCTCTTCGTTGCCAAAAGTATTTATCCGGATTTATCCATTCCATGACTTCCCATCACTTGTCATTGCCCATGTCACTGACAAAAACACAAAATTCCACATGTGCACTTTGTCAGTCTTTTGTCAAGCATCTCTTCTTTCTCTGCTTCACAGTGTGGCAACACATCCCTTGTCCAATTTTGTTTGCAGCAAGACTGTGTCTGGACATGATTAATGATAGGCATTTGAGATGCCAGCTCCTCTGTTTTAGCTGTTTGAATTTTGTGTTGTTTGCCATGGATGCAAAACAATTCTTAAGCTGCACGGAAGATGTCACATTCCTTGCACATGACACCGTAGTGAATTAGCTTGATCAAACAGTGATGGCTGCTATGTTCTGATTTGGCAGCAAAAAAATTAGATGCACACATTTCCATGAACAAATGTTCAAAAAAGTGGACAAACAACAAGTGATTCAAGCCAACCATCTTTGAGGTAGTTTTTCTCATGTCTGAGCGATTAGATGATTTTAATTGGAGTTTGTGAAGCTCTGTAATTCCATTGAATCAAGTTGTGAGCACCAGACATAGGCATTTGAGCACGAGGTTTTCAATGTAAGACATTGTGAAAACATTTTGGCATTGTGCTAAGAAGTTTCAACTTTTTTTTAAAATCTCTTTTTTTAGTCCCAAGCCCAAAAAATGACGCGATATTTTTTTGTCTCCTCATTTTTTGACATTGATTTTCAGATTGGCATCTGCCTCCATTTGGTAGCTTGAGCACAACGTGATGTCAACTTCGTTTCTTGGCAGCATGCAATCAGACAAATCATTCCAGAAACACAAATGCAAAAGAGAATGCAAACATCAGTTGATCATTTAGCTACTGCATGCTTGACTAGACATGATTATGTCCTTGTCCATGCTGTGGTGGCATTCACTCATGCCTAGAATGTAAACTCAACAGACAGTTTCAGAATGAGAAATTGAGGGTAAGAGAGCTGGTCTCCCTCAACCCTAACTCTAACACCGGTGCTAACCGGTGCTAACCGGTGCCCTCACTCCAAACAGTCACATAGCTGATTCGCACAGCAAAACTGTGAGTAAATGCAACTTTTATCGGTGTGAATAGCTGTGTTAAGCGGGACTTCACTCCGAGAATTAGTGACATCCAACGCTCAATTTCTGCGTGTTTGAATTTCTGCGTGTTTGCACGCCCGTCAACACGATTTCCTGAGTGTCGAAACGTAACCGTGAAGGTACAAGTACTCTTTGGCCCATACTAGCGCGCATGGTATTCATTTGAATTCTGCTCTCATACTCTCTCACTCAACGATCTCCAACAGTAGGAGACCGAATACAAACTTCAGAGTGCGATAGCTCTGGCAACTTTGGCCAAGTGGGCGCCCTGAACTTCGCACTCGCACCAGTGTGCATCTTTCTAGAGTACGTAGAAGTTGGCAGCAAGGAACCTGACTTCGTTTCAAGAGAACCTTACTACTAGAGTACTGGTACTCTAGTACCAGTACTTGTTCCAGCTGTTGTTGAAGATCGACGTGTACAGTATTTAGTGCTTGTGTTAAAATTCATTGGATGTTTCGAGTCTGTTGAATTGGATAGAGGACACTAACTACCGGTACTAGTACTAGTACTGTTGCCACTTCTATAGCACTTAGCTAGCTAGATCCTCTCTGTGAGCAGTTGGTAGGTTGATGGTAGTAGAGTAACCGGCCAACGTTGTTTAGGAAAGGATAGGAACGATGGAAAACAATTCGGTGATTGATTTGGTCAGTAATGGTGAAAGTGAGGACGACGAAAAGGATGATACAATTGTTGGCGGCGAACTAGTCGAAGGGATAGCAGCAGTCGGCACCAGCAATTTTGACAGTGCATGGAGTGCATCTGCTTCGGCATTTACAGCATGTCGTGTTTCCAGCGGGGGAAGCAAGCGCAAAAGTACTTGTGAAACGTCCAACGAGGAGCCGCACCAAAAGAGCCGTTTTTCATCTCAAGCGAAGAACCAAAAAAACAAGACGAATAGCTGTGCGACAGCAACACCAACCGCTGTGGTACGACGTGTTTCTCCAGAGCCTGGAACGAATAAGAGCAACAATAGTGATGCCAGTCGTAGAAGTGACAACAAGAATGTAGCAGCAGCAGCAGCCAATTATGTTGCCCCTGCCCCTGCCCCTCGCATTTGGATCAAAGATGATGACAATGTGATGATTACGTATGAGCTTGTATCCTCTTTGCAGAATCTTCTCAAACGAAAGCGCAGCCGCAACAACAACAAGTACCCATCATCCTTGTACTTTTGGGTTACCAACTCAACGACTCTTCAGCACATGCAACAATGGGACATTTGGTCCTGTGGGTTCCGCAATATTCAAATGCTCTTGTCGGCTTTGGTACCAATCATGCCATCCTGCCATCCCTATTTCCACGCTTTGTCCCATATTTACTGTCAGGATGTGCTACTCCATGACCAGGACTACAAAAAACGTAGTCATTCCCCACACGACACGTTGCTGGTATTGCCCTCTTTGTTGCAATTGCAACAACAATTTGAATTGTCCTGGCAAGAAGGGTTTGATCCAAAGGGAGCTACTCATTTCAAACATGCCGTCGTGGGACGTCCCAGTAAAATTGGTGCCGTAGAAGTGGGATATGTTTTGAGTTTTTGGTCCATTGATGCTTGTGTCGTACAATTCCTTCGATGTTGGGCATCCCGACAATTGTTACCGGCATTTGTGTATCGTTACTTTTTACTGCAACAACAAGAAAAAGGCGGTACTACTACTGCTACTACTACGAGTGCGGCAAGTGCAAGTGGGACAAACAATACATGCAACAAGAATCATAGTACCGCCAAGGGAATCGCCGAGACCTGTACAGCATGGGCTGAATTGGCGCGTGACTCGCAGCCAACCTCTCTGCAACTGCAACAAGAACAGCAACAGTTTTCATCCACCGAGGAGGATGACAACACTAAGGACGACGTTGTTGTTATGCCCATGTATTTGCAATGGGAAGGACATTCTGTCACGGTGATTGGGATAGAACCACCAGGTGCTGCGGCTACTACCACTACTGGTACTGGTAGTAGTAACGGTAGGAATGATTGGGGCCAATGGAATTTGTTAGTGTTGGATCCAATGCGGTCGGGTAGTCATTACAAGACAAACAGCACGAACAATAATCCAGCAGCAAAAACGCCATCTGCAGCAGCAATAGTCAGTCCTTACCGCATTTCATGCTCAACTCTATTGCATAGGGACTGCCAATTGGTGGTGGTGGGGCGGAGTCCACTCAAACCAGATGTGCGTCAACAGAGAAAGGCTCAAGCTTGGACAGTCACTGCTGGAGAAGACATGTTGGCGAAATTAGGGTATTATGGTCATCAGAGTGGATGAATGGAATAAAGGCGGATCAAATCTAGTTGTTTGGAGGAAGGTTGGCGAGGAGGAGGGGGTGTATGTCAATGATCTCATGGATTGGGGTGTGGGAATCCATGATTTGGGAGTGGGAAGGTACATACATTCGCGCGGTGTTTTTTTGTAAAAATTCAAGATCAGTAAGATGGAAGTGGGCAGAGAAAGTAGTAGCTAATATGTGGTAATTATAGCTTGGGACTTTTTCAGCAAAATGTTCTCCTTTAAATTTTCTCGCAGCAACCAATCATTTTCTCGTGCCCATCCTTCAATTAATTCAATGGCGTTTTTCAATTGTAGATTCGTTGAAGGGTCATACTGACTTTCTTCGTCTTATTTATACATGGCGTCAGCCTTTTGTGCTTCACGCTCCATCAAATCAATAGGTCTCAAAATGTTTGCCTTGTTTGTCTCGACAATGTACCCGTTTTGAACCATTTCATCCAGCAAGAAATGAACTTGCTCTAGCTGGTACATGATATCCAATTCACAAATACTTCCTGCCCACCTGCATGCACGAGTTTTATTGAAAAAGATGCAAGAGTATTTAATTTTTATCAAAAAATCAAGAGTGAGAAAAACGTTCAATTTTTTCTGCCAAGAAGCCTCACACACCCCATATAACCCGACCAAAAATACTGCAGTAGAGTAAAAACATACCTGTCCATTGTCTCGACCAGAGCATGAATAAATTCCAACATGCCAAGCTCATTTTCATGGTTTTCCTCCTGGCCAACATCAGGCCTGGTCCCCACGATGAAAAACAAACTGGCATACCGACGATAAATGACCTTGTATCCACGATATTCCAGAAAGGAACACTGCAATTCACTGCGACTCAAGCATTTGCGAATAATTTCACTTTCCAAAGCCACACGCTCTTCCATGGGGAGCCACTCGTAGTAGGAGCTGAGCCGCGTTTGGCCTTGTTTGTTGCTGCCGTATTGTGGTTGTGTGTGAGTGTGATTGTGTTTTTGTTTGTTTATTGTCGGGTGTTCCATCGTGTTTGTCCAATGAAAAATGGAAAATTCAAAGAGAGGCGAAGAGAATGACTCATTAGAGCAGCTTATTTCGTTGTCGCAGAAAGGCAGTGATCGTCATACAAGAGCGCGACAGAAGGGTGCCAATCAAAACGGAGACCAAGCGGAAGATCCTCTTCGAAGGGCCAAAAACGGTAGGCAAAAACATTAACTTCCTACTTACACCATCAATAGAAAGGAAATCATGTTGTTTCTGTACTGGATCCGTAAGTGAAAATGTAGGTACCGTAGGTAGCTAGAAGACTATGCCTGGCCAACCCAAGCTAAGAAAAACAAAATAATTTTGCTCCACGACAAACACCGCCATCGCCTTGAAGGCAACTCGCTGTCTGTTGATTTTCCACAGTTCGTTCAATCAGCATTGCTCCGGAGTCACGAGTTGTTTAGTCCCCCAGCGAATTTTTGGGACGCGCACGTTGCAACCGGATTCCCCTCATAATTACCTCCAGGCAGCTCAAGCACAGCTACTACTAGCTAGTAGAGTGGCAAGTTCATTTAGAGTTAATAAGTATTAGTTCAGTGCGTAATATAGCAGCCACTATGTTGGGCTGTACTATGCAACTGCTATAGATCAATTTGATGTTACAATCTATTATTTTTATGTTCGATGATTTAATAACAGGGCAGCGAGGTACCCGTCTTGGACGACAATTTTAAACGCAAATGAATCAACCAACATCAATCTATCTAATCTTCGCTTTCTGCCAAGGCTTCGTGGCGGCTTTTTAGGGAACGAGAGCTGGTAGCCCGCAAGGCCGCCGCAATCTTTCTCTTGTCCAGACCGCCACTGCCATCTAGGGCCTGCAGCGCTTCAGAGCCCGTTCCCATCATATTCAATGACACAGGCAGTGGTGGAGCGTGGTACCTCATATCAAGTTGTTTGGCCACTTCAAGGCAGTAGGTAGTCAAGCTGGACTTGGACTCCAAAATGCCACCAATTCCCTGCCAGCTATTCCTGTGTTGTGCAATGACTTTGTAGCCAATAAAACCTTTGTCTACTTCCACTACTGTTGGACGGAAGGCAAGGAATGTGAGCCATTCTCTAGGCCGATCCTTCATAAACTGCTCTACCGCAGTTTTGAAGATTGCAATCTTTTCATAAGGAGTGTTGATTTCAAATTTCAACTCCACAAAGATGGTTGCATTGGGCGATCGGGCTGCATTGATGACCCGCAAATTGCTGATGGCCCCATTAGATAAGGTGGCACGCTCATTGGTGGTACCCCAGTACACAGTTGTTGTAGTCAAGGTCACTTTCTCCACAATCCAACCGGAAGAACCGTCAGGACTGGTCTCGTTCTGAGGATTTGAAAGGTGGATACGGTCGCCCACACCTACAATAAAACAAAAGCGTTTGTTTTTGTTTGAGCAAAACAAGCGTAACCGGGAGATGAAATATGAAAAACATGTTCGTATGTACGTACCATATGGCTTTTGCACCAGAATAAAGAGCAAACCCTGTAGGAAGCAAAAATTACAGTGTTGGCGATTAAAGGTTCCTGCGAAAGCCTTCGAAAAACCTGCTGGTCTTACCTCAATATACTTGCTAGCACTTGCACCAAACATAAAGGTGAAACCAAGAATGACAGACGAAAAAGACAAAAAGATCGCGCGAGGGTCTTGGCCCAGTGCTGCGATCGCATAGCAAGCAATCACAATGTAGAACGCAATGTTGAGCAAGGATTCAATCGCTTTGTCAAGCTGTGCGCTGTTGGTGATGTTGGCACTGAGGAGGCGCAGCTGCTTGTAGATAACATCAATGCTCTTGACAAATTCAAGCTTGCCCAAAGAACCATCTCTTTCTGGCCTAAAGACTTTGATAAGCTCCTTGGCTTTGGCTTGGTCAATTTTGCCTTTGTCATCCTTGGCAAGAAGCACTAAAGTTTCAAAAGGAAGCTCATCCAAGTGACGGGTGCGGAGCATGAGACGATCGTACACAGCCTGGGCTGATTCGATGCATCTTTCTCTGGTGTCCGCCTACGTAAAGTAATTTTGTTGCGGGAAGAAGGGCAGAAATAAGAAATTATGATGCGCGTAAGGTTCGAGCAGATCGTCGGAGCAAATACTTACGGGTCCAAATGCTTAAAAGAGAGTACATAACCGGTGGTATGCAGAGAAGTTAGCGACGGTTCGTGAAACAAATGAATTTCGGGTCCATTAAGTAGCTCACTCACCCGGCAAAAATGGATACCTTCGCTTCATGTAAGTCAAGGACTGGCGAAACTGCATGAGTGCTCCGATGGTGATTTTGTTTTCCTGTCCATCACGTGGCAAAAGGTGAGAAAAGGGTTACACTTGCAGATCAAGCCACAGCCAAAAGAGAAGCTCATTACTGACCTCCGATTCCTCCTGTTTGTTTGGCTCTTCCCATGCGTCCAGCAACTCCGATATCTCTTCCTGTTCCGAAGAAGTAAATTCCTCGTCCTTGCGAGCCACCTCCCCGTCGTCGATGTCCACTTCGTGGTTCGAACCATCTGGAATTGGAGAAGGCGGCTCCTTCTTGTTTCGACTCTTCATAAAAGCCGTGGCGGCATCGGCAGCGTTGGGCACCACGACAGTGT
>ENA-ORBV01005839-ORBV01005839.1-microbial-mat-metagenome-genome-assembly--contig:-NODE-5839-length-22219-cov-4.529582_pt1 | contig 22219 bp, 21 predicted proteins | sample MGYA00237777_ERZ505514 | MGnify/ENA primary metagenome ERZ505514 (study PRJEB26160, sample SAMN06269048) | microbial mat metagenome | isolation source: Oligotrophic lake microbial mat | place... | reverse complement strand
TGCTTGCCGCTTTAAGTTCGGGGGCTGTGCCCCCGCGGGCCTGGCGGCCCTGCCCCCACGGACTTTGTCGCAGCTCGATTCCGTCGCAGGCTCCGGAATCGTGGCGGCATCGGCTGCGCCGATTCTATGCCGCCAACGCAGCTCGGCGCCCGATGCTTGCCGCTTTAAGTTCGGGGGCTGTGCCCCCGCGGGCCTGGCGGCCCTGCCCCCACGGACTTTGTCGCAGCTCGGCGCCACCGCAGCTCGGCGCCCGGTCCTCGCCGCTGCGGCCAGGGCAACGCCCTCGACCGGACAGCAGCAGTCAGCGCAGCAGTTCCTTCATTTCGCGGACCGCCCGCTCCATGCCGACGAGCACGGCGCGGCTGACGATGCTGTGGCCGATGTTCAGTTCGCGCAGCAGCGGCAGGTCGAGCAGTTCTGTGACATTCGCGTAGTTGATGCCGTGACCGGCGTGCAGGCGCAAGCCACGCTCGCCGGCTTCGTGGGCGGCATTGCGTAACCGGACGCGTTCGCGCTCGAGCTTGGCGTCGCCGTCGCGGCCCTTACAGGCGGCCCAGGCGTTGGCCCAGGTACCGGTGTGCAGTTCGATCGCGTCCGCGCCGACCATGGCGGCGGCGGCGACGATCGCGGGATCGGGTTCGATGAACATGCTGATCAGGCAGCCGCGGGTCTTGAGGCGGTCGATCGTACCGCGCAGCTTGGCGTCATCGGACGACACGGCGAGGCCACCTTCGGTCGTCAGTTCGGCACGATGCTCGGGGACCAGGCAGACCTGGTCGGGACCAACCTCCAGGGCGAGATCCATCACGCCGCCCGATTCGCGCGGGGCCAGCTCTAGGTTTAAAGTGCCACGCACGGTCTGGCGCAGCAGCCGCAGGTCGCGGTCCTGGATGTGGCGGCGGTCTTCGCGGACATGCACCGTGATACCGTTCGCGCCGGCCAGTTCGCAGAGCAGGGCGGCGTGGACCGGATCCGGCTCATCGGCCCGGCGGGCCTGACGGATGGTGGCGACGTGGTCGATGTTGACGCCCAGAAGGATCATGCGCGACAGCCTCCGCACCTTGTGCTGTCCGCAAGAGAGCGAAGCTGTCCACGATGGGCCATGAACCGCCGCCAACCTGGTCCGAGCAGCGCGCGCAGCTGCGCGAGGAACTGAACGCCATCACCGAGGCCGGCCGGCTGCGCCATCGTGTCACGGTCGACAGCCGGGCGGGCCGCAGCGTGGTGGTGCAGGACGCCGGCAAACGCCAACGCCTGGTCAACTGGGCGAGCAACGACTACCTCGGCCTGTCACGGGATCTGCTGGTCCGCAACGGAGCGGCCAAAGCGCTGCGTCGATTCGGCCCCGGAGCCACCGCCGCCCGCCTGCTGGCCGGTGGCGTGCGCTGCCATCGGCGGTTAGAGGAACGCGTCGCAGCCTGGCTGGGCACGGAAGAATGCCTGCTAACTACGACCGGCTACCAGGCCAATGCCGCGGCCCTGGTCGCGCTGGCCGGCGAGATCGAGTGCGCCGTCATCCTCGACCGGTTGTGCCACGCCTCGCTCTACGACGGCGCCAAGCTGTCGAATGGGCAGTTGATGCGCTTCAAGCACAATGACGTCGCCGACCTCGCTCATCGTCTGGATCAATCCGAGGGCGCGCGGCGGCGGATCGTCTGTGTCGAAAGCGTCTATTCGATGGATGGAGACGAGGCTCCGCTGGGTGCGATCCACGCCCTCTGCCGCAGTCGCGGCGCCCTGCTGCTGGTCGACGAGGCGCATGCCCTCGGCGTGCTTGGGCCGCAGGGCCGCGGCCTGTGTGCCGAACTCGGCATCGTGCCCGACCTGCGAACCGGCACCTGCTCGAAGGCGCTGGCCGCCCAGGGTGGGCTGATCTGCGGTGATCGCGATCTGGTCGAACTGGTGGTCAACACCGGCCGGGCGTTCATCTATTCGACCGCTCCGGTGCCGGCCGCCAGCGGCGCCGCGGTTGCCGCACTGGATGCTCTGCGCGATCGGCCAGATCTGCCCAGCGAGGCGCTCCGCGTGGCCGGCGAACTGCGTGCTGCCTTGCGCAAGCTGGGGTGGAACGTGCCGGAAGGCCGCACGCCGATCATCCCGGTGATCGTCGGCGACGAGCAGGAGGCCCTGGCCCTGTCGGCACGCCTGCGCGAGGCTGGCCATTGGGCTCCGGCGATCCGCCCGCCGACCGTCCCGCCGGGACAGTGCCGTCTGCGCATTACCGCGACCGCGGGACATACCGAGACCGACCGGAAACGGCTGCTCAAGGCGATGGGGCAGGCGAAACAGGCTGAAGTAGCTGGCTGAACTCAGCGCGCGCGGAGCCCGTCGACCATCAGCGACACCAGCGGACTGAATATCTCTCCAGGGGACTGGGCATTCTGCGCGACGTCCAGCGGGGTCGCCATGCCTTCGACACAACTGAAGAAAATCTCCAGGACCTTGTCAGTAGCGAGGTCGCTGCGCACGACGTGTTCGTCAGAGGCCTCGCGCAGCACCGGGGTGAGCAGCAGGGCGAGGGCGATGCGCTGCTCGCGCCAGGCCTGCTGACCCAATTCCGGGGAGCTGATGCGCAGATCGGCGAGTAGCACCTGATGGGTGCTAGCCATATGCACGGCGACGGCGGTCAGGATGCCGCGCAAGCGCACCAACCGGTCGCCGGTGCGGTCGGCAAGCAGATCGGTGATCTCGCGCTGGGCCTCGCTGTCAACGCGGGCGAGCACCGCGTGCAGCAACGCCTCTTTGGTCTCGAAATGCTTGTAGAGGGTTTTTTTGGAGCGCCCGATCGAACGGGCGATCTCCTCGGTGGAGACGCGGGAATAGCCAAATCGCAGGAAGTACTTCCGAGCCGCATCGACGATCTGGAGGACCACCGCTTGATCAGCATCATTCATATGGAAACTTTTGCCGTATCCTGGGTGTCGCGCAAGCCTAGGTCGATCGAACCCGCGACAGACCGCCGTCAATTGCCAAGGTCTCGCCGGTCATCCAGCCGGCATCCGGCCCGAGCAGCCAAGCGATCGCACCAGCGATTTCTTCCGGATGGCCTAGCCGGCCGAGGGCATGCTTCTTCTCGCTGGCTGCACGCGCGGCAGGGTTCGCCGTGATCCGCGCGGCAAGTGGCGTATCAACCAGACCTGGCGCCACCGCGTTGACCGTCATCCGCGGCGCGTAGGTGGCGGCTGCGCTGCGCACCAAGCCTTCGACGCCAGCTTTTGCTGCCGCAATGGCTTCATGATTTGGCAGCCCGATCCGACCAGCAGCGCTGCCCATCAGAACGCAGCGCATGCAACCAGGCGATGCAGCTGCGATGCGCAAGGCATAAAAGGCGGTGGTCAAGTTCTGGGCCAGTGTCTCCTGCCAATCTTCATCGCGGGTGAGGTGGGCAGGCTTCAGCAAGATCGAACCGGCGAGATTCACCACCGCTCCAGGTTCGCCCCAGGCGGCCACAGCCGCCTTCAACGCGGTGCTGTCACGAGCGTCGGCCACCGCATGGTCGACAGCCAGGCTCTGGGCGACGGCAGCCGTTCTGGCCGGATCGCGGCCGATAATCAGGATGCGCGAACCATCGGCGCACAGCCGTCTGGCCAGGGCCTGGCCGATGCCACCGGCACCGCCGATGATGACGGTGGATAAGGGGTTGTGTTCCATGTGTGGAAGCTTGGCGATCTCCGACGTGGAAACTTGGGAAACTTTATAAGTTTCCACAACAGATGACCACGGACGTTGCTGCCATCCTGCCAAGTACGTCCAGCCGACTGCTCGCCTGGTTTGACAGTCATGCTGCGGCCCGCAGTTATCGTGACGACGACGAACGGGTCGACTGGCTGCGCAATCTCCCCTTCCTGATCTTGCATGCAGCGTGCTTGGCCGTCGTGGTCGTCGGCTTCTCGTGGACGGCGCTGGCCGTGTGTGCCGGGCTGTTCCTGCTGCGCATGCTCGCCATCACCGCCGTCTACCACCGGCTGCTCGCCCATCGCAGTTATCAGGCGCCACGTTGGCTCGTCTTTGTCGGTGCCTTCATTGCCAACACCTCTGGCCAACGCGGCCCGTTGTGGTGGGCGGCGCACCATCGGCTGCACCACCGCAATAGCGATGAGGCCAGCGACGTACATTCGCCAGTGAAGCATGGCTTTGTGCGCAGCCACATGCTGTGGTTCATGACGCCCGGGTCCTTCCGCACTCGCCTGGAGATGATTCCAGACTTCGCCAAGCACCGCGAATTGATGTTCCTAGACCGCTTCGACACCATCGCCCCGGTAGTGCTCGGTCTGGCGTGCTACGGCACGGGCTGGGCCCTGGAGACGTGGGCGCCATCGCTGGGCACTAATGGCTGGCAACTGCTGATTTGGGGCTTCTGCGTGTCGACTGTGCTGTGCGCGCATGCCACCTTCACGGTGAATTCGCTGGCCCATACCTGGGGCAGCCGGGCCTTCGCCACCAGCGATCATAGCCGCAACAACTGGCTGCTCGCACTGATCACCTGCGGCGAGGGCTGGCACAACAACCACCACCGCTATCCGATGGCTGCCGCCCAGGGCTTCACCTGGTGGCAATACGATCCAACCATGTGGCTGCTACGTGGACTCTCTGTCGTTGGACTGGTTCGCGATATCAAGCCGGTTCCGGCGCGCGTCCTGGCTGAAGGTGGGTACCGGACGGCCGAGAACCGGCCATGAAGGTGGCCATCATCGGTTCGGGCATCGCGGGACTGACTGCGGCCTGGCTGCTGTCTCGTTCGCATGACATCACCGTATACGAGGCTGGTTCGCACGTCGGAGGCCACACCAACACGGTGCCAGTCTGCGTAGCCGGGCGCACCTGGGCGATTGATACCGGATTCATCGTCTTCAACCGTCGGACCTATCCCACTTTCTGCGCCGTGCTGGACCGGCTGGGGGTGGCCTCGCGCGACAGCACCATGTCATTCAGCGTGCGCGCCGAAGCCGAGGACCTCGAGTGGAATGGCACGTCACTGGGCGGGGTGTTTGCCCAGCGACGCAACCTGCTCAGCCTCCGCCACTGGGGTATGTTGCGCGACATCATCCGCTTCGCAGGTCCGGCCGAACTGTTGGCCACGGACGGCGGGAGCGATGAACTCTCCCTTGACGATTTCCTCGACCGGCTGCGCCTCGGCGAGACCTTTCGCCGCTACTATCTGTGGCCGATGACCTCGGCGATCTGGTCGATGCCGCCGTGCCAGCTGGGTTCATTCCCGGCCCGCTTCCTGTGCCGTTTCCTGCACAACCACGGCATGCTACGGGTTAACAACCGGCCGCAGTGGCTTACCGTGACCGGCGGTTCGTGGAGCTACGTTAAGGCTATGACAGCTGGATTCCGCGAGCGCATCCGCCTGAACACGCCGGTCGCGCGCATCGTGCGCGAGACCGGTCGGGTGGTTGTCCATGCCAGCGATGGTGAGGCAGCTTACGACCGGGTGATCATAGCCTGTCATGCCGATCAGGCCCTAGCCATGCTCGAAACTCCCAGCGAGGCGGAACGCAGCGTATTAGGAGCGCTGCCGTATTCGACGACGACCGCTATCCTGCATACCGACACCAGCGTGATGCCACGTGCCCGGCAGGCCTGGGCGGCGTGGAATGCGACCGTCCGGGCAGACCAGCCGGACGCCCGCGCCTGCCTGACCTACGACCTGAGCCAGCTGATGGGATTGCAGGCGCCCGAGGAATTCCTCGTCTCGCTCGGCCTCGACGACCGCATCAATCCGGCCAAGGTCCTGCGCCGGATCCCCTACGCCCATCCATCCTACCATGTCGGTTCACCCGCCGCCCAGGCCCGCTGGAGCGAGATTAGCGGAGCCGACCGCATCCACTACTGTGGGGCCTACTGGGCCTGGGGTTTCCATGAGGACGGCTGCCTGAGCGGGTTGAAGGTAGCTCAACAGCTGGGAGCGGTGCTGTGATCGCGGCCGTCTCATCGTGGTTCTACCAGGGTTGGATCAGGCATCGCCGTTTTGCCCCGGTAGCACATGGTTTCGGCTACAGCCATGCGCTGGTCGGCGTCGATCTGGTTGCTGGTCGCAGCAGATTCGAATCCCATCCGTGGTTCGGCTGGGGCAGGCCAGCACCCGTGCGCATTCACCGCGGGGACTTCCTGCGGCCGGTGGATTGCTCGTTGCCCGAGGCAGTCGCCGCGTGCGTCCAACAGCAGACCGGCGTGGTATTCTCCGGACCGGTCGAACTAGTGACCCAGCCGCGCGCCTGGGGATTCTCGTTCAATCCGGTGAGCTTCTATCTCTGCCGCCATGCCGATGGCCGGCTGGCGGCGATTGTCGTCGACATCACCAACACACCGTGGCTAGAACGGCACGCCTATGCCCTGGCCGTGCCCGTGGACCACCGCGACGGCGAGCCCCTCGATTTCACCTTTTCCAAGCGCTTCCACATTTCGCCCTTCAGCGGCATGCATCAGCAGTACCGTTGGAGATTCATCGTTCGGGCAGGAGGTCTAGGGGTGCACATGCGCACCATCGAGGATGGACGCTGCGTGTTCGATGCCACCATGGTGCTGGCCCGTCGTCCGCTAACCGCTGGATGTCTCGCGCGACTCCTCCGCGTCAGCCCCCTGCTGAACCTACAAGTCGTCTTCCGCATCTACATGCAAGCGAAGCGCCTGTGGCTCAAGAACACCCCGTTTCATCCGCACCCTGCAACGCGTCCGTCGCTGACCCCAGCCGGAGTCTGACATGAGCATCGTCCCGACCGCTGACCGCACGCCGCAGGTATCCGCCAAGCCGGGGCTTCTCGCCCCCTGGCTGAAGCGCCAAATGCTCAAGCGTCTCGGCAACCTGCGCCATGCCGCGTTGACCATCGTCGACGGTGACGAACATCACCGCTGCGGAGTCAGCGAACTCAGCAACGGCGATCTGCGTGCGACCATCACCGTGCATCATCCGGACTTCTGGCTGGCGGTCGGGCTGGGTGGTTCGGTCGGTGCAGGCGATGCCTACATCCGCGGACTATGGGATGCCGACAACCTGCCAGGCGTGATCCGTATGCTGGCGCGCAATCAAGAGATCCTGTCCAACATGGATGGCGGACTGGTCAATCTGGTCGCTGGACCCGTGCGCAAGGCGCTGCACTGGTATAACCGCAATTCAGTCGACGGAGCCGCCCGCAACATCGCTGCGCACTACGATATCGGCAACGATCTGTTCCGGCTGATGCTCGATCCGACGATGATGTACTCGTCAGCGGTCTTCCCGTCGGCCGGTGCCAGCCTGGAGACAGCCCAGCGGCACAAGCTCGATCTCATCTGCAAGGGGCTAGAGTTGCATCCTGGCGAGCACCTGGTTGAAATCGGCACCGGCTGGGGGGGCATGGCCCTGCACGCCGCGCAACACTACGGCGCCCGCGTGACCACCACCACGATCAGCCGGCAGCAGCACGACCTTGCGGTCGAGCGCGTGCGTGCTGCCGGGCTGTCAGACCGGATCCAGGTGGTGATGCAGGACTACCGCCACCTGCACGGCCAGTACGACAAGCTGGTGTCGATCGAAATGGTCGAGGCGGTTGGCCACGCATTCTACCCGACCTACCTCGCGACCTGTGGCAGGCTGCTCAAACCGAACGGACTGGCTCTGATCCAGGCCATCACCATCGCCGACCAATCCTATGAACGGGCGCGCCACGAGGTCGACTTCATCAAGAAGTTCATCTTCCCCGGCTCGTGCATCCCCTCGGTCACCGCCCTGGTCGGCGCGGCCACCGCAGCCAGCGACCTGCGCCTGGCCGCCTACGACGACTATACGCCGCACTACGCCAAAACCCTGTCAGTTTGGCGAGACAACTGCCATGCCCAGGCCGACGAGATCACCTCAATGGGCTACAACACCGCCTTCCAGCGCATGTGGGATTACTACCTGGGATATTGCGAGGGCGGCTTCGCCGAGCGTTCCATATCGGTCGGCCACCTGCTGTTCGCCAAGCCCGGTTGGCGCCAGGGCGGACATGCGATGCTGGGGTACGCATGACGCTCGCGACGATGCGTCCCTTGTCGAAGCCCGAGATCATCAGCTATCTGCTGCTGCAGCAGGTCCTGTGGTTCCTGGTCGTGTGGGGAGCCGCCCATGGCCACCTGTGGTGGCCGGCTGCTCTGACCGCGGCAATCCTCGCCGCCGCGTGCTGGCGGGCAGGACCAGCCTGGTGGCGGATCCTGGCGGTGATCGGGGTCGGACTCGCCTGCGGTTTTTCCGTCGATGGAACGCTCCACAAGATGGGCGTGATCATCTATGCCGGCGGTGATCCGGGCCTAGCGGTACCGCCAGCCTGGATTTTGGTGCTGTGGTCGTTGTTCGCTGGCACTCTCGCCCTGCCAGCGCGCGCAGCCTTAACCAGCCCAGTGGCCGCCGCGATCCTCGGGGGCATTGGCGGCCCGCTTGCTTATGCCGGTGGCCGCGCCCTGGGCGCGCTGTCGGTGAACACTACCGGCCTGATCGTGGTTGGAATCTGCTATGCCATCGGCACGGCGATGATCGTGCTCTTCGCCAACCGCCTGCTGCCCGTGCCGCCACAGGTCCGGCAGCTGGCGCCCCGGCCACGGACGCGCCAGTCATGATGTTCACTGGGCTCGTGATATGGGGCGCGGCAGCCACCCTCATGCTGCTCTTGTGGCTCTGGCAAATCCGGTCGAAGGATGCCAGCGTTGTCGATGTGGCGTGGGCCTATGCGGTGGGCTCGGCAGCATGCATCGCCTTAGCGATAGGCGACGGCGACGCCGGCCGCAGAGCGGCCCTGGCGGTACTGGCGGCAGTATGGTCGCTGCGACTCGGTACCCACCTGCTGGTCGATCGTATACTGAAAGCGAAGGGCGAGGACAGTCGCTACCGCACCTGGCGCGAATCCTGCGGCCCGCGTTGGAATACCGTAGCCCTGGGTTTCTTCCAGGCTCAGGCTGTCTTCGTGGTGATCTTCGCCTTGCCGGCGATCGCCGGTGCAGCCGACCAGCGTCCCTTTGGAGTATGGACCGACTACTTGGCGTTGGCGTTGTGGGGCACCGGACTCATCTGGGAATGTACTGCCGACAGTCAGCTCGCCCGCTGGCGTCGCGATCCTGCCAACGCTGGACGGACCTGTCGTGCCGGTGTGTGGCGCTTCAGCCGTCATCCCAACTATTTCGGCGAGTGGCTGCAATGGCTGGCTTGGCCGCTGCTCGCTGTCGCCTCGCCGTGGGGTTGGTGGATCGCCCTGCATCCACTGGTCGTGCTGATCTTCCTGCTCTATCTGACCGGCATTCCGCACACCGAACGCCGCGCCCTGTTGTCCCGTGGCGACGATTACCGCCGCTACCAATCCTCGACCTCAGCCTTCTTCCCCTGGCCACCCCGCCCCGAGACCAAACCATGAGCCTTGGCATCGAACTCGCCGAACGTGGACTGCTGCCCGACGGACTGACGCGCGCCGGCATCCGATCCCTGCTGCGCGAACGCTTGGCCGAGCGTCAACGCGAACCGCAGCGCGCCCTCGCCTTCATCGAAAGCCTGAGGAAGGCTCCGCTGGCGATCGAACAGCGCGCAGCCAACGACCAGCACTACGAAGTACCTCCGCCCTTCTATGAACTCTGTTTGGGCCCGCACCTCAAGTACAGTTCGTGCTGGTTCGATAGCGGAAGCGAGACCCTGGGTCAGGCCGAGGCGGCGATGCTTGCTCTGACCTGCGAACGGGCCGGATTGCGCGACGGCATGAGCATCCTGGAGATCGGCTGCGGCTGGGGCTCGCTGACCCTGTGGATGGCCAAGCACTTCCCCAACAGCCAGATCACCGCGGTCAGCAACAGTGCGCCGCAGCGTCACTTCATTGAGGGTCGGGCCCACGAGCGGCAGCTCGGCAATGTCGCCATCCACACGGGCGACATCAGCACCTGGGAACCCGCCACCAGCGGGTTCGACCGCGTGGTGTCGGTGGAATGTTTCGAGCACCTGCGCAACTACGCCGAATTGTTCCGGCGCATCCGCTCCTGGCTGAAGCCTGACGGCGCCCTGTTCACCCATGTGTTCTGCCACCGCGACTACCCCTATCCGTTCGAGGCTGAAGGCGAAAGCAACTGGATGGGTCGCCATTTCTTCACCGGTGGCATCATGCCAAGCGAGGATTTGTTCAGCCGCTTCGACCAGGACCTGGTCGTCGCCGAACGCTGGCAGGTCAATGGCCGGCATTACGCCCGCACCTCACGCCTGTGGCTGGACAATCTCGACCGCAACCGGGCCGCTGCCGAACGCGTACTGGCGGAAGGCCTGGGAGCTTCAGGCGCCAAACGCCAGACCGAGCGCTGGCGCATGTTCTTCATGTCCTGCGAAGAATTGTTCGCTTTCCACCGCGGTGAAGAATGGTTCGTCACCCATCAACTGCTGCGTCCGCGCTGACCGGTCGCTGATCAGGGCGTCAGTGCCAACACGACGCCGTTGCCGACCACGGCGTAGATCGCCTCCTTGGTGATTCCCACAGCCGTGGCGGGCGAACCAAGCGGTGAAACCCAGCTCGGCTCGCCGGCCTTGAAGACGACCAGCTGACCGTCTGCCGAGCCGGCGACGACCAGGTCACCACTCGCTGCGAAGGCGGTGGCGGCGGCCCCAAGGACCAGGGCTGGCTGAACGGTGCCTTCAGCCGACACGCGGACGATCTGTGATCCGCTGGCGACATGGATGATGTTGCCGCTGACGATCGGATCTCCGACAGCCGGGGCTTCCAGCTGATGCGTCCAACGCAGCGTAGCACCCTTGGGGGTCAGGCCGAAGCAAGCTACGCGAGCGCCATCCAGGATGGTGACGATTTCGGTTTCTCCGATCGGGATCAGCTGGCCGATATCGGCAGCCTGCACATCAAGATCCCAGACCAGCTTGCGGGTCGATTCCTCGACTCCGACCAACCTGCCACGGACGTCGGCCACCACCAGGACGCGGTCGATGTCCTTGGTCAGGGCGACCGGTCCGCTGATCGCCGCGGCTGGCAGCGGGATACGGTTGAACTGCCCGCCTGGTTCGCCGCAGAAGATCGCCTCGGCGGCAAAGGCGACACGCAGAGTCGCACCCATGACCTCGTTGACGTAACCGATCGGACGACCGCGTACCTCGCCAGTGGTCTGGAGCCGCTGGGCGGCACCGCGGGTATCGACGATCGCAGCGCCCGAACCGGGGAGGGCCAACGCTATGCGACCGTCGCTGAGCACCGTCGGAGCCTCACCTTTGCCACGCGCTCCGCCCATATCGTCGCCGCCCAGGGCAAGTCGCCAGCGCACCTGGCCCTTGCTGCTGAGCCGAGCGACCCCTTCGCTTCCGATTACCACCACATCGCCTCCAGCGACCGGGACAAAGCCGCCTGCCGGCTTGCCGAGTTCTGCACGCCAGAGTATCGCACGACCCAGTTGCGGAGCCCAACGCCAGGCGGTGGTGACGTCCTCCAACTTTCGCACCATCGGCTGGCAGGACGGCGCCTCGACGGTGAGCGCACCGCGTTGGCCGGAGATGTAACGGAGCACGCACGGCGCGGTCCCGACCACCTTGCCATCCAGCTTGACCACGCCGCCGGCCGGCAGGGTTTCGACCCACAAGGGTAGCTTGATATCGCCAGCCTGGGCTCCATAGCCGGTCACCAAGTCGCGACCGGCGATCCAGGCCTGCTCCCATTTCTGCTCGGCGATCAGGCCCTGGAAACGCTCCTGAGCGGCACCGCGGGCAGAATTCGCACGTTGCATGATGTCATGACGTTGACGCACCGAGATCGTCTCCGGGGCGCCTGGGTACTTGGTGATGAATGCCGCCAGACGTTCTAGGGTGGCGTCGGATCCGAGCTTGCCGGCCTCCGCTTTGGCAGCGGCGAGACGCACAGCGAAGCCAGCACGGGCCTCGCGGACCTTGTCGCCATACGACCACGTGGCGGCCTCATCCTGGATGGCGGCTAAGGTATTGTCAGCTGTGGTCAGGTCCGCAGCGGACTGCTGCTGGGCGCTAAGCAACGCGGCCTGCACCTTGGCCCCGACGGCGTCTGCCTGCGGGGTCAGACGTTTGACCGCCTCCTTGGCCTTGGCTGCGACCTCAGCGTTGGGGCACTCGGCCAGTGATCGGAACAGCGTCAGCGCTGTTCCCAACCGTCCGCCTCCCTCATCAGCCTCAGCACCCGCCAAGAGCCGTGGCGCGTCCTGGATGCGGGCATTCAACTCGTCACGGCGCTTCTGGGCCGCGTCCAGCCGGGTATTCACTTGCAGCACCCGTGGCGAGCGCTCCTGGAAAACAGCTCCGTACGAGGCGAAGCGTTCGCGCGCGCGCTTGAGATCGCCCTGCTCGATGGCGGTGTCGATCTGCTCCAGCTCGCGGGCGCTGCAGCGCTGCCAGGCAATGTTCCAAGCGCCGACCAGTTCCATTGAGCCGGTGCGCGCCTTGGCCCAGCGCGGCGCCTCGCCCAGTTCGGAGACACGGGTGGCCAATCCGTCGACCTCGGGCTTGAGCGCGGCCAACGAGGCGCCGTCGGACGACTCTGCGAGCGGGGCAATCCGTTCCTGGAGATTGGCGATATCGCCTTCAACGCGTCGCTGTTTGAGGATCGGCTGCAGGGCGATCGCCCCGCCGAGCACGACGACCAGAATAGTTGCGGCGTACAACAGGGCGATGCGATGTCCGACCTTGGTGGTCGAAGCCAGGATCTCTTTCAGCCGCTCCGCCCGAGGGTCGTCGCTGGGCATGGTGCGCAGCGCCGCCTTGTAGCTGCCGATCGCAGCCCAGTAACGCCGCACCCGGCGGAACTGATGGCCCTGTTCGATCTGCTTCTCGACGAAGGTATCATGGACAATCGTCTCAAGACTGCGGATGTGGGCGATCAGCTCCGGGCTCTCGACCTGGATGGACGATACCTGGCGCCAGGCCTCCAGGGCACCTTCCCAGTCCTGGCCCTCTTCTTTGGCCTTGGCCGTCGCCACCAAGCTGTCGAGTTGGTCGCTGACCGCCTGGGCACCGCCACCCATCGCAGAGGCTCGTACCTTGCCACCGCTGACGATCCGACTGGTCGCCGGGCTGCCACCCGCGCGCCGCGAGGATGAACCGCGATGTGGATCGGCGCCACAGAAGATGCACAGGCGATCGGACACGCCGACTGGCCGGCCACAGGCCAAACAACTCAACTGCAGCGAGGCCTTGCACTTCTCACAGTCCTGGGCCTCGCGATGATTGACGTGACCGCACTGAATGCAGACGACGACATCTTCGGATTGATCGTCCTGGGCAGCAGCGGAGAAAATGCGCGCCAGCTGGCGACGGGCCGGTTCATTACCTTTGTCGAGTTCGAGTACCTTCAGGCAGGTGCTGCGCGCGTCCTCCAGCCGATCCATTCCAGAGTAGATCTCGACCAACTGCAGGAGTTCGCCAACAGCCTCGCCGTTGTTGGCCTTCGCGTTCTGCGCCAGCAAACAGCGCACCAACGTCTGACGCAGCGTCGGATTGGTGGATTGCAGGGCAACAGCCTTGCGCGCATGCGCGACAGCGCCCTCCATGTCCTGGGCATTCAGTGCACCGATCGCGAGCTGCGCGAAGCTAGCGGCAGCCTCTGGCGTATCGCCTAGCTTAGCTAGGCTTTCAGCCAATTTCTTGCCCGTTTCAGCGTCGGACGGACGACCAGCCAGCGCCCGGCGAAAGAGCGAACAGGCGCGGGCATGATCGTTTTTGGAAACGAGATAATCGCCGTGGTAGATGATGTCGTCGCGGGTCAACGGCACGACCAGGCCGCGTTCGAGCATTTTCGACAGACAGGACCAGGCATCAAGGCGGGTGGCGACACTGTCCTTGACGATGTCGTCGAGGGATCGCACGGCGTCGACCAACGGAACCACGGCGGAGGCCGGATAATCCCTGGACGCCTCGGCGATGACCGCCTCCTGACCTTCGCGCGGGCCGAGCACCAGTCCGCCATCGGGGAAGACCTCGCGAACCCGCTCCCACTCGTCCTGTCGGCGGGCCGATTCCATCAGTAGCGAATTGATGTTGAAGACCAGGCCGTCGGCCTTGGCGCGCTCGACCAGGGCATTGATCTCTTCGGCCTCGGGGCCGGCATCATGGAAGACGAAGTCGGCGTAGTCCCAGGTGAACAGACTCTGCAGTTCGTCCTCGGCCTGACGCTGACTGGAATCCTTGACCGCCGCCTCGTCAATGACACCGCTTTCGATCAAACGGCCGATGACCTGCGATTCACGGCCCGAATGCGAGATCTGCGCTGCTGTGGCGGCATCCAGCCGACCTTCGAGGATGAGACGGCGAAGCAGCCCCTGGCGCTCTTCGCCGCGGCGGAAGTCAACCCCGATCAAGTCACCCTGATCGAAGACCACATCACGTCCGCCCTCCGCGGCAGCGAGGCGCAGCACCCCGGTCGCCTTGATGCGGTTGAGGGTCTGGAGCACCTCAGGCAATGCCAGAGTGCGAAGATTGCCCGCGAAGCCCATGGAGGGACAGTAGATGCGGCGGCGTGGGCGTCAACGCGAGGTATGGTACGCGGCGGGCAACAGCACCCACGGCCGTCCGTATCACCTGGATGACCAGGCGCGCCAGCGGCTTTACCCTCATCGAATTGCTGGTTGTCATTTCGATCATTGCCACCTTAGCGGGGTTGCTGCTGCCGGCAGTGAGTTTGGTTAAAAAACAAGCTCGACTGGTAAGTTGCTCAAACAATCTTCGCCAGATTGGTATTTCTCTTGAGGTGTTCAGACAGGAACACGACGACAAGTTCCCAGACCGTATGCGGGACCTGCTTGACTCCAGCAAGGGCGGAGCGTTGTCTCCTGGTGATGAAAAACTCTTCTTTTGTCCGGCCGACAAATTTCGTGGTGCTGGCGGGCTCAACCGGAATCTTTGGGACGGGAATACCCCAGGACCGCTGTGGGACATAGAAAAACCATGCAGCTATCTCAATGAAGTCAGTGGTATTCCGATAGAAGAAAACATGATTGAGGCGCCTCCCGGTTCAGGAAAGGGCTGGTTCGGACCCGCAACTGACATCCGAGCTCTCGGCACAACCACTCCTCCAGCCAATCCGCCTTGGTGGAAAGCGAAGGAGTACCAGCAAACATCTGGCTGGCCGGACACGACGGACCCCAAACCGTGGGCCGTTTCGTCATTTCCGATGTTACGCTGCTATTGGCACGAAGAATGGACAGCCAGCAATGCCAGCGTCAGTCGAAAAGTCGTGAATCTGGCCTGGGGGTTCAATGTCTGGTACTCCATTCCCTTTTGGGAACATCAAGAAAATCCCGAAATTCCCCTACCATAAGCGTCTTCAGGCATGCACTTCAGCCTTCAGCCCCAGTTCCCTCACTCGCTCCGCAATCCCCTCCAATTCGCCCTTCGTCAGCGCCGTCGCCCACGACTCGGTCGTCTCTCTTGCCGTAGTATACACCTGCACCCGGTCGATCGTCGCACCTTCATCCACGAGCCATTTCAGCCGGCCGGCCCAGGCGTCCAGTTCGTGCTCTGGAGGCGCTTCGCCATGCAGGCGACACCACAGGGCCTGGATCACCACCGGGCGCAACCTGCCCAGGTCGCGGATATTCCCCAGGATGCGTGACAACGGCACATCGGAGCGGTCGACAGCGCGGTACCAGTCCTCGCTACCGGCGTCGAGCTTGGCCCAGACCTCGTCACGAGCCGACAATCCTAGCAGGGCCTCGCGCACCGTCGCTTTCTGAAACAGGGTCGCATTGGTGATGATGACAATGCGCGCATCAGCCTGATGACCCGCGATCGTCCGCCCGGCCAGGGCGAGCATGCGCGGAAAGCCGGCATAGCTGGTCGGTTCGCCGTCGCCGCTGAAGGCGATGTCGTTCCAGCGGCGCAGGTGGGGCGGAGTGCGATCGAAGGGCGGCTCGCTCCAGATCGCGCCAGTCGATACCAAACCGCTCAGCGACTGCAGTTCGCGTTCCAGCACCTGTTCATCAACGGTGGACACCTCGGAGGCCACCGTCCGGTCGACCGAACAGTAGACGCAATCGAAATTACAGGCCTTGTCCGGATTCAGATTCACCCCCAACGACAAGCCACGCGATCGCCTGCTGACCACCGGGTAGCAGAAGCGAAAGTCCTGCCAGGTCCTGGGGTGAGAACGGTACAATTCAGTCATCGCCAGCCCCAATCACCGTACTTCCACACACGTAAACCGCCTGACGAAGTCCCCGCTGTCATGGGCGATGTCCAAGGGCATCCCGGGTAGTCTCGCCAGGGCCAGGGTGATCTGGGCATCCTCGCCCTCCAGCGGGATGAGTCTGGCCAGCGGATTGGGCAGGGTCGGGTCGACCAGGGCCGTGTAGGTCCGGCCGTCGGCCGTGATGTCGAAGGACAGGGTCTGACGATTGAGGATCACCGGGCCCGGGGAGCCTTTGCTGAGCGGTAACGGCCCTGGGGGTGGGGCCATCGCCACCTGGGAGCGTTCTGTGCCCGGTCCGCCAGAACTGGTGCCGCGACCGCTTGCCCGGTCGATCTCAATGCGGGTCCCATCGGCATCCACGGTTATCGTCGTAGCGGTGACGACATAGACCCGGTGGCCGATTGTGATGGTGCCACCGCCAACGACCGCCAGCCGCTCACGCTCGGCCTCCATGGAACCGATATCGCTGCGAATCAGGCGGGCGATCAAGGGCAGTGCCGCCGGCAGCTCGGCGCGGGCCCGCACCAGACGGTCGCGATGGTACGTCGCGATGGCCTCGATGGCGGCCCGGTCGGTCGTCGGGGATGGCTTGCCTGCGATTGTCTCTTCGAACACAAAGGTGGTCGGCTGGGGCTCACTCCCCAGGACCCAGGAAGCGCAAAGCACGCAGCAGATGGTGAGGCGGAGCACGGAGGAAAGATTGCTGACCGCGGCCGCAAGGGAAGGGCTCTGGGGCACTCCTTGCCTTGTCCCCCCCGGGCACCGCCCTAACCTGCCAGCGCCTATGGCGCTCGACCTCCTCGAACTGCTTGACGCGATCACCGATGCCCGGGTCGCCAACCCTCAGATGAAGGCCAGTGTCCAGGCCGCTTTGCGTCTGGCATCAGGTGCCGGCTGCCTCGCTTCTGGACGCCTTCTAGTGCTGCGGTTCGATGGCGGCGTGCGCGAAATCGTCGCCCAGGGCGAAGCGAGCCAAAATGAGGAGTCAGACCTCGCCCTGATGGCCCTCGCCCGCGATGCCAAGGAGCTGCGTACCAGCGGCACCGTCACCGCTCTGCCGATGGGCAAGGGCAAGCGCATCCACGCTGTCCTGCTGATCGAACAGCTCGCCGATCAGCGAGTTGGCCAGATGCTCGCCGATCTGTGCCTGCAATGGTGCGTGATCGCCGAGGTGCTGCACCAAGAGAAGGCCGAGCTGATCGACGAAAACCATCAGCTGCGCGAGGAGCTGAAGAGCCAGTTCTCAGACCGCAACCTGGTCGGCGTTTCCGGGGCGTTCCGTCGCGTCATCGACCAGGCTCACCGGGTCGCCGCCTCGACCGCCACCGTGCTCATCCACGGCGAGACCGGCACTGGCAAGGAGATGGTCGCCCGCATCATCCACGACCACAGTCCACGGGCCAACGGACCGTTCATCCCGGTCAACTGTGGCGCCCTCAGCGAGAGCCTGTTGGAATCCGAGCTGTTCGGCCACATCAAGGGTGCCTTCACCGGCGCGATCGCCGACCGCAAGGGCCGCTTCGAAGCGGCCAACAACGGCACCATCTTCCTTGACGAGATCGGCGAAGTCAGCCAGGGCATGCAGGTCCGCCTGCTGCGCGTCCTCCAAGAAATGGAGATCGAGCGCGTCGGCGACACCCGCACGCGCAAGCTGGACGTCCGCGTCATCGCCGCCAGCAACCGCATACTTGAGGCCGAAGTGGCCAAGGGCAGCTTCCGCGCCGACCTATTCTACCGCCTCAACGTCGTCTACCTGACGATTCCGCCGCTGCGCAGCCGTTCCGAGGATGTGCCACATTTGGTCGAGCACTTCGTCAACCAGTACGCCCAGCGCAACGTCAAGTACATCAGCTCGATCTCGCGCGAGGTGATGGACGCAATGAAGCACTACCCGTGGCCGGGCAACGTGCGCGAGCTGGAGAACTGCGTCGAGAAGATGGTGGTGATGGCGCCGACCAGCGAACTGACCCCCGACCTGCTGCCGTTCGCCGTCGTTGCCTTCGACCCGCATGCCGAGAACGACAAGGCACATGGCTTGGCCAGCTTCGAAAGCCGGCTCGCCTCCGAGATGCGCAGCGAGACACTGGCGGCAGTGCAGCGCGGCGCCACCGACCTCTACGATGCGGTGCGGGCCAAGTGGGAACGCCATCTGTTCGAGGCGGTGCTGGATGCCTGCGGCAACAACAAATCGAAGGCGGCCCAGTTGCTGGGCATCACCCGCAACACCCTGGCAGCGAAGCTGAAGGAGTTGTCCGAGGTGAAGCGCGAATGGTCGGTGGAATGACGGTGTCTGGCTGGAGGCCCGCCGTCGCAGCCGCCCTGGACCTGCTGTTGCCTGCCATCTGCCCGCTGTGCCGCGAACATCCTGGCGCCGGAATCTGCCCATCGTGTCGCGCATCGTTGCCAGCCCTGGCCGAGCCCTGCCCGCTGTGCGCCATGCCCAAGCACGAATCGCCGTGCCCGACCTGCCACGATGACGGGCTGCGCAGCATTGATGCAGTGATCGCCGCCAGCGCCTACCGTGGCACCATGCGCCAGCTGGTCGGCAACGCCAAGGCGGGTGCCCGAGCCCCAGCAGTCGTGGCGCTGGCGAGGATGATCCCGCTGCCGGATGTGCCAATCGACGCCGTCGTCGCCGTGCCGCCCTCGCCCGGACGTCGGCCAGGACCGCACCTCGCGACCGCCTGTGCACGACACGCCGCACGTGCCTTGGGCATACCGCTCCTGGCGCCGCTTAGGTGCACCCGTCACGCACGCGAGCAGCACCGGTTGTCCCGCGCCGATCGGGCGCGCAACGTCATCGGAATCTTCGTCTGTGCGGGCAAGGTGCCTGCTCGTTTGCTATTGGTCGATGATATTTTGACCAGCGGAGCGACCGCCTCGGCGGCGGCAGCGGCACTTCGTGCCGGCGGTGCCCGTCACATCATCGCATCATTCCTGTGCCGGACGATCTGAGTCCGGCACAAAGATCACTTGTTGCGGAACGCCTTGACCAAGTTCCACACCGCGGCGCGCTGATCACCGTTGAGGTCGTGGATTGCGCGCGCCAGCTTGGTAATGTCGGGGTCTTCCTCGATGGCGACTACGCGATGGACTGCTGGAGGCTCATCTGCGTTTTCGGGCGATGGCGGGAGCAGCGCGGCATAGGCAGCCTGATCCAGGCCGAGGATCTCGCGCAGTTTGATGTGCGTCGGTCCGCGTCCGGGCAAGTCGCCCTTCAACAGCTTGGCTGCGGTCGGGACCGCCAATCCACTGGCCTGGGCGAATTTCTGCTGGTTCCAGCCGCGTTCTTTGCACAGCTTCAGCAAGGCATCGTGCAGCAGATGATCGCCGGGGGAATCCCCGTTGCGATGCAGGGCGCGGGAACCGGGTTCTTTGACCGGTGGAGCCGGACGGACCATCGGTGCCGCGGACACCGGGCCGAGCGGGAAGGCGGCGCGCATCTGCGCCAGTACTTCAGGCTGCTCGGGTTCGATCCCGGTGGCCAGCAGTTTGGATAGGGCCAGGTACGGCAGATCGTGGGTCCGCGCATAAGCCGCGGCGCTGAGTCCGCTGGAGGCGACGCGTTCGTTGGCGATCCTGGCAAGTTCACCGATGGCAACCGGCGCAGATTCCTCATGTACGGCGGCGGCATGCGCCGAAGTGATCGACTGCGCACTCGGCTCGGCTTCCGCTGTCATCTCAACTGGATGCCCGGCGGCCTCGGCCTCGCCACGCGTACGATTGGCGGCTTCGCGAACCAATTCGATTTCAACACCAATCGCCTGGGCCAGCTGTTCCAGCGTACCGCCACGCGGCACGGCACCACGCCGCGTGACGCCCATCAGAGTGGCGTACGGGATGCCCGCGAGATCCGCGAAAGTACGCTCGGTGAGGTTGCGCTCGCCGAGGTGCTTGAGCAGCAGTTGGCGCAGGTCGAGGGGACCATCGTGCGGGATGTCGATCGGATCCTTCGAACTGGCCGCCAGTACGCGTGAAAACGCGTCGGGGGCCATCGCCAGTTCACGACGCAGGGCCTCGCGATGTTCGGGTTTGCGCGGTACACCACCCTTCGACATCCACGCCAGCACGCTTGGGTAGCTGGCATCCATTTTTTCGGCAAGCGCACGGGCGCTGCCTCCGGTTGCCTGCAAGTGGGCCTTCAGGAGGTCGGCAAGGAGAGCGGCTTCGGCCATGGCGGAGGCTTGTAGGCCCGTATCGACCTTTGGCAATGTACGGTGCGCGCAGGTCTATACGAACCTATTTTGCCATCCATAAAGCCTGATCGGACAACGGCCTGCAGCAGTAGTTGCTAGTTGCAATCGGTAGAGGGAAGTTGCATAACCTGCACCCAGGCAACCAGTGCTTCCCGCTCCACCCACCAACCGACTCTCGCCAAAGAACCAGGTGACGCTGCCGCGCGACGCGGCCGCCTTGGTCGGCGATCCCGCGCAACTGCGTGCACTGGCGCATTGGATGCCGGGCAAGGCCGATCACGCCGTGCGTTCGCCGGTCGTCCTGCTGATGAGCGAAGACGAACTACGCAAACGCGAGCGGCGCATCATCGAAGCGGTCGACATCTCTGCGGAACATAAACAGATCCTGGTGCAGGGCCTGAATGCCGGCGCCACCGTGTTGGCGATCGACGACCAGCGGCGCGTCGTGGTGCCTGCCCATCTGGTCGACTACCTCAAGCTGGAACGTGACGTCCTCTTTGTCACCACCGGCGATCTGATCTACCTGTGGAATCCAGACGAGTTCCAACGCTGGAGCGCATCCGCGTCTCCGGCCGGTGCCCCCGACCTGTCCCGTTTCATCCTCGTGTGAAGAAGGAATACGCCATGCGCGACGCCATCTCCGCGACCATCACCTCCGCCCTCGACGACGCCGACCTGGTCGCGCGCGACGAGCTTGCCCGGGCGCTCGACGCCTCGGCCGCCCGCCGCGAGGCCCTGGCCGATGCCGGCATACGGGTCGACGAGAGCCCTTACCTGCATTTCCTCCGGCGCTTTGCCGGAGAGTCGGCGGCGCCACCGGCGCTCGCCGCAAGTGCGTGATGCCATGCAGCCCGCTCTGCCTCATGTCAGCGTCCTGCTGAACGAGACTGTCGGGCTGCTCGCACCGGCTCCCGGCCTGCGGTTTCTCGACTGCACGCTGGGCGCCGGCGGACATGCCGCGGCGCTGCTCGCCGCCGGTGCGACCGTCACCGGGATCGACCGGGATCCGCGGGCCCGGGAACTCGCTCAGGGGCGCCTCGCCGGATACGCCGACCGGCTGACCGTGCTCGACCAGACCTTTTCCGACGCGGCCGCAGGGTTGGTCGCGTCTGGCGCCACCTTCAACGGCGTCCTGGCGGATCTAGGAGTCAGCAGCATGCAGATCGACGACGCCGGTCGCGGATTCTCGCTGCGTGACGAGTCGCGGGCTGACATGCGCATGGGCACAGGCTGCCCGGTCGACGCGATCGGCTTGATCGACGCTTCGACCGAGACCGAACTGGCCGACATCATTTACCGCTACGGCGAGGAACGGCTCAGCCGACGCATCGCCAGCGCGATCAAGCGGGCTCGTGCCAAGGGCATCGACAGCGCCGCAGGCTTGGCCGAAGCGATCCGCGGCTGCATCCCTGGTCACCAGCCACGCCATCCAGCCCTGCGTACGTTCCAGGCCCTGCGCATCGCGGTGAACGACGAACTCGGCGAGCTGGAGCGCCTGCTGGCGGTGTTGCCGAAGCTGGTCGCCGCTAACGGTTGCGCCGTGGTTATCTCTTTTCACTCGCTTGAGGACCGCCAGGTCAAGATCGCGTTCAAGACCCAGCAGCAGCGCAAGCGCTGGAGCGACATTGCGCGACGACCGGTCGCGGCTGGCGACGCGGAAATCGCAGAAAACCCACGGTCCCACAGCGCCAAGCTGCGTTGGGCCAGGAGAGCCGCATGAACAGCAGCGAATCTCGCTTCCACCTCGCCCTCGCCTTGGTCTGGATCGGCCTTGGGGTGTGGGTCGCTATCGCCGTGGCGGTAGCCAGCGGGGAAAAGATCGCCCTCGACCGCCTGCGCGGACTGGAGCACAAGGAGCGCCGCGAACTGGCCGCCCAGCAGGAACGCATG
>ENA-ORBV01005838-ORBV01005838.1-microbial-mat-metagenome-genome-assembly--contig:-NODE-5838-length-22223-cov-5.004922_pt1 | contig 22223 bp, 21 predicted proteins | sample MGYA00237777_ERZ505514 | MGnify/ENA primary metagenome ERZ505514 (study PRJEB26160, sample SAMN06269048) | microbial mat metagenome | isolation source: Oligotrophic lake microbial mat | place... | reverse complement strand
TTTTCAAGCAGAAGACGGCATACGAGATTCGCCTTAGTCTCGTGGGCTCGGAGATGTGTATAAGAGACAGCCCCACAGGTGGACGGCCGCATCACCGGCGAGAGTCTTGTGGCGTACGTCGAGCTCTCGTCAACCGCCGAACCGCAACTGGCCAAAGCGACACTCACACTGGAGATTGCCAAAGACGTCAACGACCGCGCCCTCGAATCCAACCCGATGCGGTTTGTCGGCAACGAGGTGGTCGGCTTCCGGCGTGCGGAATCGCAGATCCCGGTCGCGTTGCTCGCCGACGGTGCGTACGTCGCGCGTGTGGTCCTGTCGAGCGACGGGCGACCGATTGGCTCTGTGACACGTCCGTTCACACTCGAACGCGGCGCTGTCGGCGGCGCGGCCGCGCCTCCCCCCCCGGCGTCATTCACGCCCTTTGTTGATCCCTTCGACCGCGCCGAGATCCTGTCGCGCCCGGCGGTGGGCTTTTTCCTCGACCAGCTGCAGCTGGTGGGTGGCCCGCCACTCCCCGAGGCGCTCCTTCCGGCGCTGGGATTGTCACGCACCACTCGATTCGCGGACGCGGGGGCGATTGCCGAGCGTGCGGGAAGCCCCCACTACGCGGCGCCGTTCTTCACAGGCCTCGCGGCCCTGGCGCGCGGCGACCTCAATCGCGCGGCTGAGGACTTCAGCGCCTCGCTGACCGCGGCGCCTGATTTTTTGCCCGCGGCCTACTACCTGGGTGCCTGCTACGCGGCGGCTGGGCGTGATCGCGAGGCCGTGCTCGCCTGGCGCACTGCGCTGATCGCCGACGTGCGTGCGCCGTGGATATACACCACGATGCTCGATGCCTTGTTGCGCACGCGGGATGTGCGGCTCGCGCTGGAACTCTCGGCGGATGCCGAAGGCCGGTGGCCCGACAACGACGCGATCAGGGTGCGCCGCGCCACGGTGCTCGCGTTGTCCGGACAACCCGTACAGGCCGTCCAGATCCTGGCGCCGTACCTCGAACGTCAGTCGACCGATCTGCCCAGGCTCCTCTTGATGCTGCGGATGTACTACGAATCACGCGCGGGTGGCCTCGTGGTCGAGAGCGTCGACCGTGATCGAGCGAGGTTTGCCGGCTACGCCCAGCAGTACGCCGCTGCGGGCGGCCAGGAGCGCGACCTGGTCGCGGCGTGGCAACGGGTGATGGATCGCGAGTAAACGCGGCGGCTACCGGCCCGGCTCGAAATAACCCGGCCGCACACGCACCCGCCCGTTGCGGTGGCGCTTCAGCGTCACCTCCACCTCGTGCCAGCCGTCGGCCTTCGCGGGGATCCCTGTGGCCGAATAACTCAAGACATAGCCCTGCCGGAACTCGTTGAGCAGGTTCACGAACTGGGCGTCGAGTTTTTGGCCACGTTCGGTCTTGAGGATGACGCCGCCTGACGCCAGCGCTGCGCGCTCAAGCGGCAGGAAGACTGACGCCGTGCCTCGCGGCATGGCGTGGCGTGGGCGGATGATGCTGAACACCACGTCCGACCGCCGAATCGTGTCGAGCATGCGGTCCTGGTTGGCCCAGCTGGTCGAATCCTCACCGTCGGAAAACACGAGTGCGAGCGAACGGGCCGTGCGATCGCCTGCGAGCGCGATCGCTCCAAACAGCGCGTCCCACAATGACGTGCCCCCGCCGGCGCGCAGTCCAGTCAACGCGCGCCGGAGATGTTCGTGATCGGTGACCGGACCGGCACGCAGGTCCAGGTGGCTGGAAAAGGTCAGGAGATATGCGGTGTCGTTCGGCTGCAACGCATCCACCAGTTCTTCAGTGGCGCGCAGCATCTCGTCCCAGTAGTCGACGACCATGCTCTGGCTGATATCGAGGGCGAGCGAGACCGACACCCGATCATCGGTGTGAGTGAGTGCAAGGTCCTTCACCAACACGCCGTTGTCGCGCACTTCGAAGTCGTCCGCCGTGAGTCCACGGATGGGTTTGCCGCGTTCGTGCGCGAGCGCGTCGAGGCGCACGGTGTCGACGGCGGTGCGGAACACCAGCGGCTTCTGTTGTGCGGCGGCCACAACGGCCCCGAGCACCAACGCGAGCACGACGGTGATCGGTCTCATGGCCGGCCTCCCCGGACCGCCTTGCGCATCTCCGCAATCCGGCTGGCCGTCTGCCAATACTGGGCCGAACGCGCGACCGCCCACGGATCGAGCAGCGACGCCGTGCCGGGCCCCTTCGTGCCGAACATCAGACGGCCCTGCTCCCATCCTTCCGCGCGTTGCCCCGTGCGGACCAGCGCCATCCCAAGCGCCACCGACGCGGTGTGCCCGCGATGAATCTGCACCGCCTGCCGGTAGTACGGAATCGCCTCCAGCAGTCGCCCCTGGTCCTCGTGGATCTCGCCCAATGTCAGCGCCGACAAGTGCGCGGCAAAGACGTGATTGACACGCAGCGCGTCTGCGAGCGCACGCGTCAGCACCGCCCCGGCGTCCGGATCGTTCTGGGTCAGATGCAGCGAGCGTCCGAGCCGCATCCTGGCCTCCACCATCATCGGCTGTGTCTCAAGCGCCTTCCTGAACCAGTGGCGGGACTCCTGCCCGTACGACACGGACGAAAACATCTCTTTCATCCGCCATCGCGAAAAAATCGGCGGCTCGGTCATCGACCCACGCCACAACATGACCTCCGGGTCGTTCTTGTCGGCGTGATGCACGCCCTTTTCGTACAGGCCCTGCCCACACCGGACCTCTACACTGTTGAACTCGAGGCAATACGACGTGGTGAGGATGTACCAGCTCTTCACCCACGCCATCAACTCCGCATCGTCATTCGCCCTCGCCTGCTCGACGAGTTCCTCGATCAAGGAATAGGCGCGGTAGGAATGGACCTCGAACGACTTCTCCAGTCCCCACCCGCCCATGCTCATCTGGATGGCGTCGGGATCGATACGGCCGAAGCGCCGGCTGGCCATCCCGGACTCGGTGAGCAGCAGTGCGACAGCGGCAGGAGCCACCAACCCCAGCGCCCCCTCGGGCACCACCGCCTCGCGCGTCACCCGCTCGTCGTCCCACGCGGACAGCGCCTCAACGGCCCGGCGCGGATCGCCCGATTGATATTCAGCGAGGATGTCGGTGAAGGTGGACCGCTCGGTGAGCGCACGCGTCTGCGCTGCCGTCAGCAGCGACGTCGCGCCGACGCCGACCAGGAGCGCACCCAGGAGAATCCGCCCCATACGGTTATTCCGCGGCGGGCTTGCTGCGGTGCCGAATCAGTTCAAGGAATTCGTGACGGGTGCGAGCGTCCTCACGGAATGTGCCCCGCATCGCACTGGTGACGGTGGTCGAGTTTTGTTTCTCAACCCCGCGCATCGCCATACACAGATGGGTCGCCTCGATCACCACCGCCACCCCGGTTGGATTCGTCTTCAAGGTGATTGCGTCGGCGATCTGCTCGGTGAGCCGTTCCTGCACCTGAAGCCGACGCGCAAACATGTCCACGATGCGGGGCAACTTGCTCAGACCGATCACCTTCTTCGATGGCAGGTACGCGACGTGACACTTGCCGAAAAACGGCAACAGATGGTGCTCGCACAGGCTGTAAAAATCGATGTCCCGCACGATCACCATCTCGCTGTACTCGACGTCAAACAGCGCGTTGTTAATCACATCGTCGATGTCGGTCCGGTAGCCACTGGTCAGGAAGTCGAAAGACTTCGCCACCCGGCGCGGGGTCTCCTTGAGACCATCACGCGTCGGGTCTTCGCCGACCGAGACCAACAGTTGGCGAATGATGTCTTCCATGTCAGTACTTGTAGAAGCCTTCACCCGTTTTGCGGCCGTGTTTGCCCGCAAGCACCATGCGCTTGAGGAGCGGCGGCGCGGCAAACATCGGATCCTTGTACTCGTCAAACATGATGTTCGCGATGTAGTACGTGGTGTCGAGGCCCACGAAGTCCAGCAGCGTGAGCGGCCCCATGGGATATCCACAGCCGAGTTTCATGCCGTTGTCGATATCTTCCTTCGTGCCCAGGCCGTGTTCGAGACACCGGATGGCGTCGAGCAGATACGGTACCAGCAGGCGATTGACGATGAACCCGGACTTGTCGGGCGCAGTAATCGGTTCCTTGCCGATCGCCAGTGAGAAGTCGAACAACGCCTTGTACGTCTCTTCAGACGTCGTGAGCGCCTTGATCACCTCGACCAGCTTCATCAGTGGGACCGGGTTGAAGAAGTGCAGCCCGCCGACCTTGTCGGGACGTCCGGTCTTGGCCGCCAGCTCGGTGATGCAGAGAGACGACGTGTTGGACGCGAAGATCGTGTGCGCGCCGCACACCTTCTCCAGAGCGGTGAACGCCTCGGTCTTGATGTCCACATTCTCGACGATGGCCTCGATGATGAGGTCACAGTCCTTCATGCCGGCGAATTCGGTGGTCCCCGACAGGTTGCCGAGAATAGTGTCGCGCTGTTCGGGCGTGACCTTGCCCTTCTCCACTCCACCATCGAGGAATTTCTTGATGCGGGCGAGCCCCTTGTCCAGCGTGGCCTGATTGACCTCGCGCACGATCGTCGTGAATCCCGCCGCGGCCGACACCTGCGCGATGCCCGCGCCCATCAGCCCACACCCCAACACACCGACCGTCTTGATTGCCATCTATCTGCTCCTACGAAAAGTCACAACGAGACATGGAGACAAGGAGAAAAGCATTTTCACAGGGAGGCACTCAGGCACGCAGACTCAGCATCGTCTGGGGTAAACGCGCGGCGGGCCAAGCCGACATGCGCGTTCACTCCGTGTCTCTGTGTCTCCCTGTGAAAAACCTCGTGTCCTACTGTGCTAAAACCGTTCGACGATCATCGCAATGCCCTGACCGCCGCCGATGCACGCGGTCGCCAGGCCGTACTTCTTCTTCTGGCGACCGAGTTCGTGCGTCAGTGTCAGCAGCAGGCGCGTGCCGGTCATGCCGAGGGGATGTCCCAGGGCGATCGCGCCGCCATTGACGTTCGTCTTGTTGCGGTCGAGGCCGAGTTCCTTCTCCACCGCCAGATACTGGCCGGCGAACGCCTCGTTCACCTCGATGAGATCGATCTGGTCCAGCGTCATGCCGGCGCGCGTGAGCGCCAGGCGTGTCGCGGGGGCCGGGCCCATGCCCATGTAGGACGGGTCGACACCCACATACGCCCAGGTGACGAGACGCCCCAGCGGCGTGAGGCCCTTGTCCTTCGCGGCCGCTTCCGACGAGAGAATCAGCGCCGCGCCACCGTCCACGATCCCGCTCGCATTGCCGGCCGTGACCGTGCCGTCCTTCGAGAAGGCCGCGGGCAACTTGGCCAGGCCCTCCATCGTGGTCTCCGGCCGCAGGTGATCGTCCTTGTCAACAACGGTCACGCCTTTGCGCGATTTGATCTCGACCGGCGCAATTTCGACGGCAAACTTGCCCGCAGCCCAAGCGGCGGCGGCGTTCTGCTGACTGCGAATCGCATACGCGTCCTGCTCTTCGCGCGTGATGTTGTACTTGCTCGCGCACTTCTCGGCCGTCTGCGCCATGAAAAGGCCGCAGTACGGATCAAGCAACGCTTCGTAGAGGTAATCCTCAAGTTTGCCCTGCCCGAGTTTCAGGCCCGTGCGAAGGCCGCGCATAATGTGCGGCGCTTGGCTCATGCTCTCGATGCCGCCCGTGAGGACCATGCCGGCCTCGCCAAGCTGGATCAACTGCGCGCCATTGACGGCGGCCTGAATCCCGGATCCGCAGAGACGATTGACCGTGAGCGCAGGCACTTCCTGCGGCACACCGGCCTTGAGGGCCACGTGACGGGCGCCGTAAATGGCGTCGCTGCTGGTCTGCAGCACGTTGCCAAACACCGCGTGTTCAATCCACTCGGGCTTCACGCCGGTTTTTTCAAACGCCGACCGTGAGGCGATCGCGCCAAGCTCCAGCGCCGAAATATCTTTGAGCGACCCGGTGTAGTCGGTCATCGGGGTCCGTGCCCCGCCCAGAATCAGAACGTCAGTCATGTTTCCTCACCTTGGCGGCGATCCAATCGCCGACCTGGGACGTGCCTCGGCTCCCGCCGATGTCCGTCGTGGTCTCACTTGCTACGATCGCGGCTTCCACCGCGGATTCAATGCGCTTCCCGTCGTCGCTCCGACCGAGGGTTTCAAGCATGAGGCCGGCCGACAGAATGGCGCCCATGGGGTTGGCGATGTTTTTCCCCGCCAGCGGCGGCGCCGACCCGTGCACGGGCTCAAACAATGACGTCCGGCCGGGGTGGATATTCCCGGAGGCCGCCATGCCGAGTCCGCCCTGCAGCGCACCCCCAATGTCGGTCACGATGTCGCCAAACAAATTATTGGTGACGATGACCTCAAACTGCCCAGGGTCCTTGACCAGAAACATCGCCAGCGCGTCGATGTACATGTGCGACGCCGTGATGGTCGGATATTCGGCGGCGACCGATTTAAAGACCCGCTGCCAGAGCGCGTGGCCCTGCTGCATCGCATTGCTCTTGTCGGCCATGCAGACCTTGGTGAGCCCGTTCGTCTGTGCAAAGGCGAACGCGTGCCGGATGATGCGGTCGACTCCCTTGAAGGTGTTGATCTCTTCCTGAATCGCAATCTCGTCAGGCGTGTTCGCCTTGAAGCGGCCACCGATACTCACGTATACGCCTTCGGTGTTCTCCCGGAACACGACGAAGTTGACGTCCTGACGCCCGCGATTTTTCAGCGGACACAGGGCGTCATTGAGCAGCTTGACCGGGCGATAGTTGGCGTAGAGGTCGAGCTCAAACCGAGCGCCGAGCAGGATGTCGCGCGCGTGTTTGTTGTCGGGCACCCGTGGATCGCCCAGCGCGCCGAGAAAGATCGCGTCGAAGTCGTCGCGCAGCATGTCGTAGCCATTGGGCGGCAACGTCACGCCGGTCTGCAGGTAATAGTCCGCGCTCCACGGGAGCATGTCGAGGTCGAGCGGGCTGCCCGATACCTCACCAATGGCCTGCAGGACCTTCACCGCTTCTGCGGTGACGTCCTTGCCGATACCGTCTCCTGGGATGACTGCGATTCGCACAACCCCCCCAGTATATAAGGGACGGGACGCTGGTCAGTGAATCCGCGGCCACGACGTCATCCACCCTGCGGACCACGTGAGTCCTCCGCCGCGCAGGCCCTTTGCGGCATCGACGCGGACGGTACCTCCAAGCGTCGCGATGCGGAGCCCGATGCCGGCGTCGAGATAGAACTGGCTCTGCGAGGCCAGTCTGCGCGAGGCCCGCGCGGCGTCCACAAACGCCGCGACAAACAGGCGCTGCGAGAACCGCTCGTACACGGGATGCCAGTACTCCGCCGAGGTCGTGGTGACCTCACGGCCAAACAGTGGACCGCTGATCACGTCGTCTTCAGATAACGGATGCGCCCTGAGCAGATGTCCACGTCCACCTGTGCCGGCGCTCGGCCACACGGCTCGCGGCGCCGCCGCGCTCACGACATCCCAGGTCGACGACACAAACGCGACTGGACGGAAAAGGGCCGTCGTCGACCGCCACGCCGCGCTCACACCGATGGCGCCGAACCGGGCAGCGCCTCCTGACGGCACCCACCCCTGGCCGGCCAGCCCGACAGCGAGATGGTCATCGGCCAGGCGCAGCTCCATACCGCCCCCACCTGCCACGTACGCTCGTCCATCAAACCGGTCGGTGCCGACGCCGGCATGCCAGCGCACGCGGCTCGTGGCCCAGTCGGACAGACTCAGCACTAGGCGTCGACGCGACTCTCGACCAAACCCGGCATAGGTCTGGCGATCCCAGAGCGCGTCAAACGCCACCACGCCAGGCAGCCACGCAGGCGCGGGAAACGCTGCGCCAAACTCCACGCGATGTCTGGGCGCCTTCCACCGCCCCCAGGTCGCAGTGAATCGTTCGGCCTGTTGCAGGGCCCCGTGCACATCCACCTTGAGTTCGCGGCTGACGCCCCCCCTGGCCGCCAACGCCAGCAACGCGACGGCGCTGCGGGGCAACACGGCACGTTCGACCATCGCGATCTCGACGTCGGCCCGTCCATCCACGGGCAGGAATGACAGGCGCGTCCGAGCGACCACTGGCACGGCGTTGACGCGCCGCTCCGCCCGTGCCAACAACTCGGCCGTGAGCAACTGCCTGGCGACAAGTGACGATGCCGCGATGATCGTTGGATGCGGGGTGCGCACCGCCCCACTCACCGTGATGGTGTCGATGCGCGGTTCACCCAAAGGCGTCCACGCGTCGAGCGCGCCCGTCTGATCGCCGGCCAGGAAACGACTGGTCGCCAGTATCTGCCGCGCGTGGGAGTCGTCGGGTGCCAGCTTCACGGCCATCTCGGCCAACCGTGCGGCCTCGGCCCAGTCCTTCTGCGTAAATCGAAGCCCAGCCAACTCGCGCCAGGCCGCCGAGTCGGTGGCACACACCGCCGTGGCGGCGAGCAGCACACCTTCCGCCTCCGCTGATTCACCCGAGAGCGCGAGTGCCACGCCGCGGTCGACCATGCCGGAACACGGTGTGATGACTGCGGAGGTAGTGGCACCCGCGGTCACCGACGTCGGTACCGGCAACGGCGCAGCCACGCCATCAGCCGGCGGCAGCACCGTCATACTCCATCGTCTGGTCACGGCCCAGGCGCGTTCAAAGACCTCGCGCCGCATCACCTGGAACGGCGCGCGTGCGGGGTCATGCCACACCACGACATCGGCCGTCAGTCCCACGACCACCACGTAGTGATACGTGTTGGCGGACACCTCGATGAGGGCAATGACGGGCCGGCCGCGAGTGACATCATCCTGCAGCGTGGTCCACGCCGCGCCCTGGTCGGCAGGGCCCACGATCGCCTGCCAGCGCCGACCGCGGACGGCCTCAGTCAGATCGCCGGTGGGAATCCCCCGCTCACTCGGAACGACAAGCGCCTGGAAGTCTTCGGGGACGATGTCTCGAGCGCCCCAGTAGCGCATGACCATCGACACGGCGGCGCCACCACAGAGCTCGGGCGTCTGCGCGACAAACGGCACATCAAGAAGCGGGCGCGCCTGCGAAGACGATGCCGTCGTCGCAAGAAACAGGGCGACGGCAAACCACACGCGGCTATCGCTCCACGGCCAACGCCATGCCGAGGCCGCCGCTGACACACAACGTCGCGAGGCCGCGACGCACATCGCGCCGCACCATTTCATGCAGCAGGGTGACCAGAATTCGCGCGCCCGTGGCGCCGATGGGATGGCCGAGTGCGATGGCACCGCCGTTCACATTGAGCTTCTCCTCAGGAATGGGCAGGTCACGCAGGACGGCCAGCACCTGCACGGCGAACGCTTCGTTCAGCTCGACCAAATCGAAGTCGGCCATCGTCAACCCGGTCTGCGTGAACAGTTTGTGGACGGCCGGAACGGGGCCAATGCCCATGATGCGGGGGTCGACGCCGGCCGTCGCCCACCCAATGATGCGCGCGAGAGGCGTGAGTCCGCGCCGAGCGGCCTCGGCCTCATCCGCCAGGACGAGCGCTGCCCCGCCGTCGGTGATTCCCGAGGCCGACCCCGCCGTGATGATGCCGGCGTGCCCTTCGACCTGGCCAAACGTCAGCGGCAACTTGCGGAGCCCTTCGATGGTGCTGCCGGCGCGCGGGTGCTCATCGATCTCGAGCTCGACGGGTTTCCCCTTGGCGTCGTGACCGGGTGCGGGCACGCGTTCAGCATCGAAGCGCCCGGCGGCATTCGCCGCTTCCGCCTTGTGCTGGCTCTTGAGCGCGTACGCGTCGGACTCTTGACGGGTGATGCCGTACTGCCGTGCCAGGATCTCGGCCGTCTCTCCCATGATGAGTCCGGAGAGTGAACAGCGGAAGCCGTCGCGATACATCGCATCGACCAGCGTGAAGTTGCCCATCTTGTGGCCCCATCGCGCGTCTTCGGCGTCCACCAGATACGGCATGCGGCTCATCGACTCGATGCCGCCCGCGAGCACGACCTTCGACTGCCCGAGCAGGATCGCCTGCGCGCCCAGGGCCACCGACTGCAGCCCCGAGGCACACGCCTGATTGATGGTCTGCGCAGGCACCGTGAACGGCAGCCCCGCGCGCTGGCACACCTGTCGGGCGGGATTGGGTCCCGACCCGGCCTGACGGCCGTGCCCGAACAGTGCTTCGTCGATGTCGTCGGGCGTTAACCCCGCACGTTCAATCGCCGCCGTCGCGGCACGTGCACCAAGGTCGGCCGGGTGGGTCTGACGAAGCGTGCCGCCATAGCGGCCAATCGCGGTACGCACCGCACTGAGAATCACAACGGACATGGATCAATTATCTGCGATCGAGTGATCGGGGCTAGCGGCGAAAGTGTGCGAGGTAGTCGCCCGACGGAATCAGCTCGGCGTGACCCAGAGGCGCGTTGTAGAAGTAGATCCACGCGGAGGTTTCGACCGCCCCCTCGGGAAACGTGACGATGACTTCCTGACGCTGGTAGAGGCTCCGGTCGGGGTCGGCGTGGTCGTAGCCTTCGATCTCGTCCAGCGCTTCGAGGACCGGGTCCGGTTCGAAGGTTTCGTACACCTCGCCCCAGATGCGGCCTTCGCTGGCGGGGACAGCGGCCGGGTACAGCCCGACGTCGTACAACTGTCCACTCGCCCACCCTCGCCCGAGGTAGACGAGGCGGTCGTCGATCCCGGCGCGACGACGCCGGTCGAACCCTGCCATCAGGGTTCCATAAAAAAACACACGGGTTGCCACGGTGGAGACATCTTAAACGTAAAACGGGGCGGAGTGCAGGTTGCCCTGCGCTCCACCCCGTGTCGAACCCGCACGCCGTGCGGCGTGGAATCTGATTAGCGCTTCTCGGAGACCTCGTTGCCATCGACCATACTGGCGATGCTCTGGAGCGCGTCGATCATCTCTGGCGACACTTTGAAGCTGAGCGCCACCGTCTTGCCCGTGCCCGACATCTGCAGCGAGTCGAGGAGCATCTTCATGCGGACGTCCTCACCTGAGAAGAGTCGTCCCATCGCCAAGCCGCCGCGCACGACGTCCCGAAGATTTTCCGCAGCCACATCATCGGCCGCGTCCGCCCTGAGGGACCCGGAGATGCCGCCGTTGATCCGCGTCGACACCGAGAACCACTGCACGGCGGGCAGATGCTGTTTGATCTGCTCAGGCATATCCGGCGAGTTCACAATGGCGTCAAACCGGCCCACCGCCCAGGCGCTCTGGCCGGACTGGATTTCGTTGATGTACTGCATCAGCCCGTCGTTCTTCAGGGCGTTGTTGCCCGACGCCTTGGCATCAACTGCGGCCTTGACCGCCGCCTGGCTTCCCACCGCCAGCAAGCCGGTCTCGAGGAAGGCCAGGGCAAATGTCGGGGCCTCGCTGGTCACCACGTCGCGGGGCATGTCCTCCGTGTGGACGCCCTCGGAGTGATCGACGAAGGCAGGCGCCAGCACCAAGCGAACGCCCTGATACTGCTCGGTCGTGCCGCCGTGCTGTCGAATGAGGCCTTCAATCTGGCCTTCATTAAACCGGCCGCGCACCAGCACGATGCCGTTTTTGTCGGGCTCGCCCATTGGCGACGCCGCCAGCACGGTGTCGATGTCGTGTTCGATATCGATGCCGGTCTGCTTCATGAACTCGTCGCGCTCTTCGCCGCTCGGGATGACCGAGAGCATCTTCTGGCGAAACTCCGAGTTCATGACCTCGCGGACGTTGGCGTAACCCACTGCCGTGGAATCAGCCGGCAGATACGCCATTTCGCTCGGACCCCGGCCCGAGGACAACAGGGGCATGCCGCCGTTGTAGAACGCGACCAGGCCCGTGCACAAAACGACCGCCACAATCGCGGCGGAGCTGACCATGAAATAGCGGGTGCGTTTATTCATACGATGTTGACCTCACTCGACTATACGGCGGTTGTGACCCAAAAGGTCCCGGTCCTGGGATCCGTTCGTCCCACAAAAATCACTGCTCCAGCACGTACTCCCGGCGGGCGACAATCCTGGCGGCCAGGCCCAGGAACACCACCAGAATAATGGTCAGCCACGCCAGCGAGGACGTCAACGAGGGCGTTTCGCGGAACAGGGCCTGCATCATGCTGGCAAACGAGTCATTCGGCATGGCGTGCGGGACGAGCCCCTGAAGGTAGTACGCCACGGAAAACAGCTTGAACGACCCAGGGAAGGCCACGATGGTCTGCTCCCACCCAAAAATAAAGACCAGCCCGATGAGCAACGGCCGCTTGAAATACGCCCCGATGAACGCAAACACCGCCCCGTACACCGCCAGCCCGATGGCCACAATCCCGAGGTCCTTCACCAGATCCAGGAAGTTGGCGCCCAGGCTGCCCCCCATCGGAATCACCAGGATCCAGACCAGGACGATGGCCGGCAGCACCACAAAGATGGTGCAGGCCAGGTACGCGAGGTATTTGCCAATCAGCACGGCTTCACGCGCGATTGGACGGGTGAACAGATAGGTAATCGTCTTGTCTTCGACCTCGTCAGCGACCAGCGAGGTGCCGTAAAACACGCCGAGCACCGGAACGCTGAACTTCACAAAAAACGCCCAGATCATCAGGCCAAAAATCGCCGGGCCGTCCACCGCCAGATTGTTGACGCGCAGACCTGAGGCACCCGCCAGGTTGAACAGACGAACGACCAGGGCCATCAGCACTGGCAATCCCACCACCAGGCCCATAAAGATGGTCCGGCGCGACCACAACATCTCGCCGAGCGAGATTTCAAAGACCCGGAGCGAGGCCGTCAGGAGGCTTGGCGCATTGCGCTGAGGCTGTGTCATTGCTTCACCAGATACTTGAAGACCGCCTGCAGATTGTCGTCGGGCGAGGTCACCTCACCCACCGAACCACACTGGCCCGAGGCGACCAGTGCGGTGAGCCGTCCGTAGAACTCATCGGGCTTGCCGGTTTCCACCACGACCGCCCCCGGCTCAAACCGCATGCTGATCACGTCGGCATGGGTCAGGAACTCCTTGGCCAGCCCACGGGGGTCGTCTGCCCGGATGTACACCGTGTGCGGATGTTCGTCGATGAGATCGCGAATCTGGTGGACGTTGCCCTCCGCGAGGATCCGGCCATTGTTGATGAGCAGGATGTTGGGCGTCATCAACTCGACTTCGTGCAGGATGTGGCTCGACACCAGGATACTCTTGCCCTGCCTCGCCCACTCCCGAATCATCTTCATCGTCTTGCGCCGACCCAGCGGATCCATACCGGTCAGGGGCTCGTCAAGAATCAGCAACTCGGGATCATGCACGATGGCCTGCGCGAGTTTGACGCGCTGGCGCATGCCTTTGCTGTAGGCGCCGATCTTCTTGTTGGCGGCGTCCATCAGGTCCACCGCCGTGAGCGCCCGTTCGGCCGCCTGCGCGGCTTCGGTGGAGGTCAGGCCGTTGAGCCGCACCAGCGCAGTGACCCACTCCAGGCCGGTCATCCGGTCGTAGAACGCATCCTGTTCAGGACAGAAGCCAATCCGGAAATACAACCCGGGGTTGCGCCAGATTGGTTCGCCCAGCACCTTGACGTCGCCCTTGCTCGGACTGAGCTGGCCGGTGATGAGCTTCATGAACGTGCTCTTGCCGGCACCGTTCGGGCCGAGCAGCCCCGTGATGCCCGGCGGCACGGTGACCGTCACATCGTTCAGCCCAATGACCTGGCCGTACCACTTCGACAGATGATCGGCGGCGACAATCGGTGCGGCCGTGGTGATGGTTTCGCTCACGACACCACCTCCACTCCGCGCACGCGTCGCTCAAGCACCGAGATGGAGACGACCACCAGCGCCAACAGGACCATGGCGCAGATGACCGTCGGTACTTCGTATCGAGGCGTCTTGCGGAAGATGACGTCGATCACCTGCTCCATGTTGGCGCCAATCGAGACCCAGGCCACCCGCGTCGACCCGAAGATCAGCGACAGCGCGCCATACAGCGCCGACGTAAAGAAGATGGCGCCCGTGTACATCACCGCCACAAACCGGCTCGACTTCGACAGGGACGACAGCGCCAACATGGTGAATGACGCGACGGTCACGATGATGAAGCTCGACAACACGACGGCCGGAATGAGAAACAGATTCGCGCGCAGGAAGGTCAGGTTGCCGGCAAACGCCGCCTGCAACACCAGCAGCAGCAACGCCGGCACGAGCGTCACGCTGAGCAGAAACGACACCAGCACCAGCAGTTTGCCGCCGATGTATTCCATGCGCAGCATCGGTTTTGACAGGTAAATCTGCAGCGCGTTGGCGCGCCGGTCATTGGCAATCAGCCCGGCACCGATATAGATCGTCATGAAAAACACGAACACACTCTGCTGATCCAGAAAATCCCGGAACGTGTTCGGCGAAATCGACAAAAACGCGGAAGCCTGCGGCACACTCCCGCCCAGGCTCGTCGCAAAATACATCTGCACGGCCCTGACGATGAAGGGGATCCAGGCGAAGATGAACAACCCGAGAAACACGCGCTTGGCGAGCATCTGACGGATGCCGTCGCCGGCGATCACCCGCCAGGCATGCCCCACGGGGCGACGGTCACCCTGATACCGACGATAGGACTGATCGTGAATGGGACTCATGCTTCACCTATCGCGCGCGCAAAGACGTCTTCAAGTGTCGGCAGGCTCGCCTTCAGGTGCCGGACCTGGGTGTGTGATTGCCCGGCGATCGTGCAAATCCGGCGCTGGTCCTCACCGGCCGCGCCGAGCGGCCCCGGCACAAACACGCGCATCACGTCCTCGTCGGTTTCCTGACATTCCATGCCGGCGCCTTCCAGGGCCGCAATAAACGGGGCAAGCTCGCCCTTGACCCGCACTTCGTAGACCCGGCCACTCGGCCCCTTGAGGTCATCGATGGTGCCCTGTGTGGCGACCGCCCCCTTGTCGAGCACCACGACGTGGTCGCAGACGTATTCAACGTCGGGCAGCAGGTGGGACGAAAGAATCAGGCTGATGCCCTTGTTGTGGGCGATGTCGCGAATGAGTTCGAGCATCTCTTCGCGGCCCTTCGGGTCCATGCCGTTGGTGGGCTCGTCGAGGAAGACCAGGTCGGGGTCGTGCACCAGCGCCTGCGCCAGCTTGATGCGCTGCTTCATGCCGGTCGAATAGGTCTCGACGTTGCGATACCGGGCTTCGCCGAGGCCCACATAAAAGAGAACCTCGTGGGCGCGTTGCATCGCGTCGGCCTTGGGCAGGCCCGCCAGCTGACCGCAGTACGCGACAAAGGTCACGGCGTTCATGCCGGGGATGTGACCATCGGTCTCGGGCATGTAGCCGATGCGGGCCCGCACCTCGAGGGGTTTGTCCGCCACGTTCAGCCCGAGCACTTCCAACCGGCCACTCACCGGGGGGATAAACCCGAGGAGCGACTTGAGCATCGTGCTTTTGCCCGCGCCGTTGGGTCCAAGCAGGCCGACCGCCCCGGAGGGAAACACCGCGCTCACGTCACGCAGGGCACGGTTGGTGCCATACACGACGGTCACACGATCAAGGACAACCGCTGGAGATATGTCCGCCATAAGTCAGTAGCGTATACGCACAGGTTGCAGGCAGAGTTCGTTGCCCGGGGAATTAAACCGTACCACGCAGTCCGAGTGCATCGGCTTCCAGGCGGAGGAACCCAATCACGTTGGTGATGTGCTCGGCCAGGGGCAGGCCGATCTCGGCCGCGCCCTTGTGCAGGTCCTCGCGGGGGACGGCTCGCGCGAAGGCCTTGTCCTTCATGCGTTTGATCACCGAGGACGCCTCGAGGTCCATCACACTTCTGGAGGGACGCACCAGGGCCGCGGCGGTGATGAACCCGGCCATTTCGTCGCAGGCAAACAACGTCTTTTCGAGCGGGGTCTCCCGCGAGACGCCGCTGTAGTCGGCGTGCGACAGAATGGCCCGGGTCACCCACTCGGGGTAGCCCAAGCCCGTCAGCATCTCGCATCCGCGATACGGATGGTTCTCGCGGTCGGGATACTTTTCGTAGTCGAAGTCGTGGACCAGGGCCACAAATCCCCATTCGTCTTCGTGTTCACCCGCCGCGCGTGCGTACCCGCGCACCGCCGCTTCAACGGCCAACAGGTGTTTCCGCAGACTCTCGCTCTGGACGTGTTCGGTGACCAGCGCCCACGCCGCGGCGCGCGACAAATCGCTCATCGTCGTCAGCCGCCGATCTGCGGCGTCGGCATCGGGATCTCTTTGAGCCCGGTCGGCAGATCAAACACCGAGTCGGGCGTGTCTTGCTCGGCGACGCTGAGCACGAGGGTTTCCATCTCGTAGCCAGCCAGCAGGTTCATCCGCATGAGCTGTTTCACCGGCAAGCCTTGGAGGTCGGCCATGAGTTTGTCGAAGCCAAACTGCGCCATCGCTCCGGCGGTCATCGCCTTGGCCATGGCCTTGGTGTATTTGCCGAAGCTCTCGGCGATCCACGTGTCGCCTTCGAAGACAAAGGCCTCCGGCAACATCGCCCGAAGCTCGGCAGGCACATCCGCCGGTATTGGAATCGGCATGCGCATCGACAACGTCACCTTCTCCGCGCGCTGGCCGGCGATGGTCTCGAACTGGCCGGTCTTTTTGGTGGTGATCTCGGGCGTCGTCTGCGCCATCATCGCGGCCGCTTCCGGCGGCAGGTCGGCCGCGCCTGGCACCTTCCACCAGGTGCCCCCCTTGGCATCAAACCCCACTGAGGTGCCATCCGCGCGCATGAGCACGACCGACCCGGCCGGCATGCCGGTGAACGCCGTTTTGTACTCAGTACGCGTCCGGCCATCTTCGTGCGAAATGGTGACCATCTCGACGCCATCGGTGCCGCCGAACATCTGGAGCATCATCGGCCCCATCATCTGGCTCATCATGTCGGTGGCCGGCGCGGCGCCAGGCACGGGCCGCACGGACATCTTCGCCGTGACCTTCAGCTCGGCGCTCAGCGGAGCCACCAACGCCAACAACACCAGCGCACTGCCAAACATTCGACGCATGGGAACCTCGATAGGAAAAAACGACAAATCGGGAATCTGGAAATGGTAGTCGATGTCTACAATCGCACATCGGGGCATTGGTAAGCGAATCAGGGAAATCGTGAAATCTGGGCTTTTTCGGGCCAAATGTGCCCTTTTGTACAGAGGCCCCCTGGGAATGTGGTAAGGTTGTGACTTCCCGCCGAGCTGAATACTCAGTTCTTCTGGAAAGGGTGTACGCCATGCCCTCGTCGGCCGCCCGCAAGGGCAAATCAATGACAGTGCTCACTATTCGCACGCGCCGTTGACAGTTGTTTCAGCCGCGCGTTTTTTGGCGATTTGACAGTGAGTATCGAGAACACATTATGACAAACATGACAGGCACGATTAAGCGTTTGGTGAGCGACAAGGGTTTTGGTTTCGTCGCGGCTTCCGATGGCAACGAGTACTTCTTCCACCAGTCGTCGGTGACCGACGCGCAGTTCGACCAGCTGCGTGAAGGCCAGGCCGTGACGTTCAACACCGGCCAGGGCCCCAAGGGTCCGCGCGCCGAGAACGTTCGCCTCGCGTAAGAGCGCCAGCGAATTTCGACTGACCGCCTTCCGGGCTCACGCTCGGGAGGCGGTTTTTTTCTGTACGGCCAACGCACATCCGGCGGAGCCGCCGGGCGCGTCAGCGCAGGTTGAACACCATCTGAATGATGACGAGATAGGCGACCGGCTGCCCTTGGAAACGCGCCGGGCGGAACAACCAATCCTTCGCGGTCGCCACCGCCAGATCGTCCAGGCCATGTGTCTTGTCCAGCGAGCGAATCACCTTGACCTCGGAGACTGCACCGGACGGACTCACCAGCACCTCCAGTTCGACAATGCCCTGAATTTTTGCCTGCATCGCGGCCGATGTGTATTTCGGATCCACACCCCGCAGCAAGGTGGGTGGCGTCGCGCCCCAAAGGAGGGCGCTGCTGACAAGCCGGTCAGAAGACCAGCGGTGGGCAGGATCGCCGCGGCCGTCTGGATCGGGGCGATGAGTGTGGGAGGAGGCGTCTGGATTGTCACCGGCTCGGTCACCGGTGGCGTGGGAAGCGCCGCCTTCATGTGGAGTCGGCGGCCAGCCAGCCGGACGACACCACCCCTGCCGGGGCCGAATGGGGCGTGACGTCTTGGCTCATCGGACGAAAAATACGACGCGCGGGAAAGCGAAACGGCCTGCGGCCTCGTCAATGATGTTGATTTGGCAGGTGTACAGGCCCGGCTCAAACGACCCGGCCGGCACCTCGAACTGGAACAACACCGCCTGGCGATTTGCGGCATCCACCGCCCCCCTGGCCACCACCGGAGTCTCGAGCACCTTCACGGCGCCCCGATAAAACGCGATGGTGGTCCGCACGTCGGGAGCCTTCGCCGCCGTGAGTCCGGGCTCGTAGACCTCGTAATAAAAAAACATCTTCTGCTCACGAGAGACCACGTGTGTGACGTTCGGAATCATCTGCACGCCGTCACGAATCAGCGGGTTGTCGGTCTTTGCCGTGCTCGCCTGCACCTGTGTGCTCAACACCACCGAACTCACCTTCATCGGCTGCTGCGCGAGTTGCGGAACGGTCACCGCAGACTCAAAGGTCCCCATCAGGCCCGTGGCGTTTTCACGCACCACCGCCTTGATTGAAAAACGTCCCGGCGGCAACGTCATCCCCGACTGATACAGGATCTGTTTGCCGGCCAACGTCTTCTCCGTCCCCGCCGGCAACTTCATCGTCTGGCGCAGACGCCCGACGGGCATGCCACGTTCGTCCATGACCTGACCGAGGATGTCGAGCGTGATCTCCTTGAGACCTTCGGTGACGGGGACAGCCGAACCGGGGACTGACACGGATATCGGCACGTAATACTTGTCTGCGGCCAGACGAAAATACATCGCGCTGGCGATCACGGGCAGGTCGGTGACCGAGACGGCCGCGAACAACTGCTCTTCGAGCAACGCCTCTCGGTCAGTCTTGGACGTATGCGTGAAGTCCCGATCGGCGTAGTACCCCGAACGGGCTTCGAGCCGGTACCCGGTGTCCTGCTTCTTCAGGCGCACCTGAATCCGCCGGAAGCGACCGTCCTGCGTTTTGTTGCTGCTGCTGTAGCCCAGCAGGTAGTACGCGGACATGTCGCTCTGCACACGTTTGAAGGCGTCACCAAAATCATTGGTGTCGGTGAAGGCTTTGCCGCCGGTATCAGCGGCGAGAGAGACCAAGGTGTCCTGTGACGCAGCCAGCTGCGCAAACTGCCGCGACATGCCACGACCGCTGAACATCCCCTGCCCCCGACCACTCGCTTGGCGCGCGTCGCCGCCGGGGACCACGGCCTGCAAGCCCCGTGTGTCGATCGGATAGATGGACACATTGGCGCGCACGGCCGCATTGATCGCCGACCGCAACTCCACCTGATTGTCCTGGCCGCTGCGCTGCATGCCGGCGCTGAAATAGACGATGGCCTTCTTTTGCTCGATGAGCGTCAGCGATTCCGCCAGCGTGCGAAGCGCCCGCAGACGAAGGTCGTTATTGAACATCTCGAGTTCAGCGGCCTCAGCGTCCGCGACCGTCTCTTCGGTCGCCGCAGCGGCGGCTTCATCGGTCGCCGCCGTCGCGGCGGCCGGTGGCGGAGTCTCGGTGCCATCTGAGTACGACAACAGGTTCAACGCGTCGGACACCTTCGTACGGTCAGCGGTGAAGTCCGTCAGGACATTCAAGACGCTGCTCACTGTGGCGACGGCCACCAGGTCCGACGTGCTCATCTGTTCCGCCACGTACTTGCGGGCGGAATCCACCGATCGCTGCACGTCTTCGGGCTGCATCGAACTGGTGTCGAACAACAGGATGACCAGACGCCGCCCGGCGAGATCCTCGGAGCGCATGGGGGTCATCGGCGTGGGTGTGTCCGCCGACGCCGGCGTCACAGTGGCTGCGCGTGATGAGGACGCCGCCAGCGCCTTCTCTGCGACACCGTCCAGGAGGTTTACGGATACGGCAGCGCTGACGCCTTCTTTGATCTCTTCGAAGGCAAACGTGCGCACGTCCTGCGGCCGACCATCTTCGAGCAGATCAAAGTCCTTCTCGGTCAGACCACGCACGACCTTGCCGTCTTTGTCGCGCACAATGACGTCGACAGAGACGATGGACAGATTGGCGCGGAAGACCGGCGGCGCCTGCTGCTGGGCCGACGGCCGTGGCGAGGCCACGGCCATCAACACACCGACACATCCGAGGATGACAGAAGTTCTTACCTGTATTGTCGTCATTGCAGTCACCTACTCAAAAACGGACACGCGCGTTAAACGTCATGGAACGCATCGCCCGCACGGAGGTGATTTGTCCGAACGAGGGCGAGTTGATCGTGGTATTCACGCCGCCGTAGTTGACAGTGTTGAGCAGATTGTTCGCGTTGAGTTGCAGACTCATCACTCGGTTACCCCCGAGCCGAATGTCGCGCGACAACTGCGCGTTCAGCAGTCGGCTGCCAGGGCCAATCACCAGGTTGCGCGACGAATTGCCGTACGTCCCCGCCGTCGGAATAGAAAAGGCCCCGACGTTGAAGTACTGGTCAATCGTTGGGTTCGCGATCGTGATGGGCGAGCCATCGTAGTTGGCCCGCAACGTCCCGCTGGCGCCACCCGCGACACTGCTTGCCGCGCCGGTGACTCTGACCGTCAGCGGCGTGCCTGACTGCATCGTGAACGTGGTCGTGAATCGCCATCCGCCGACAATCGTTCCCAAGACACCCCCATTGGTGAAAAATCGTCGCCCGGTGCCGAAGGGCAGGTCGACGTTGAGGTTGGCGTTGAGCTGATGCCGTCGGTCAAAACTCGACAGGCCCCATTCTGCCTGGAGGTCCTTGTCGTTTTGCGCCACGACGGTGGCGCCGCCCATCGATGAGGCGTTGTCTCGTGATCGCGCGAGTGTGTAGGTCACCCCGCCGCCAATGCCTCGCACAGGGCGCCGGGTCAGTCTGAACTCCGCGGCGTGAAGCCGTGACGACCCTTCAGCACTCTGCCACTCGAACGGTTGCACATCCGCGAGCAGCAGACCGTTCGGTCCACGATTGGGTGCCCGGACAATGTCGAGATCGGACCCGATGATGTGGGTGTATCCCGCACCGACACTCCATACCTGCGACAAGTCGCGCGAGAGGTCCGCGTTCAGCGTCTGCACCATGCCGAGCACGTAGTTCAGGTCCACGCCGTAGTCGTTGGTGATCTGGTTGGGTGTCGCGGTCGCGAGCGGATTGGTGATGAGCAGCGGCGACGTCGCGGTTCCAATCGCCGTGTTGGTGATGGCAAACGGTGGCTGGTTCACCAGTTGCCTGGCCATCGAGGAATAGGAACCGGCGTTGTAACTGATGCCGTATCCGCCGCGCACGATCGTGCCCGGCGCGACCCGCCACGCAACACCCACACGTGGAGCGATGTTGTTGGCATCGGTGCGGATCAGGCCGTCAGGATACGAACCCGAATACGTTCCCGTCTGACCTGAAATCACCGGCGACACGGCCGTGAATCCGGTGGTCGCGTCGAGGTTCACCATGCGACCGTTGGTCTCGACAAACGGCATCACCAACTCGTACCGGAGACCGAGATTAACTGTGAGGTTCGAGGCCTTCCGCCAGTCGTCCTGCACAAACAGACTGAACGACCGCCCTCGCAGGCTCACCTCACCCAACCCGTAATTGACGGTCGCCTGTTGTGGCCGCCCCAGCAGGAAGTCCGCAAAGTCATACCCGCCACCACGCACCTGCGACGACCCGCTCGAGTACAGCCCCGTGAACGTATACGCCCCCTGCGCGTTGGCGTCCGATTGGGTCTTCGACAAGTCCTGCCGGTAGTCGCCACCGACACGCACGGTGTGCACACGGAACGGCTTCGTGACGGTGTACCCCAACGACCACCGTGTGTCGCGCCGTGTGCTTGGCGTGGCGTCGCGCACACTCGACAACGTCGAAAACGACAACGAGGGAACCCCCCAGGCCAGCGGGTCGGTCGAGACGCCCACAATGCCGGCGTTGCCGGCCACGTCTTCGACCGACGAAAAATTGTTCGACGTGGAAGACGACGTACGGGAGTAGTTGAGGTTGATCGCGTGTTGCACGCGATTCTTCGAAATGTTGATCGTGATCGGCACGGTCAGCGCCGATCCCGTACTGCGGCCGCCAAGCGCGGGCATCACGTTCGCCTGCTCATTGCTGTTTCCGCGGTACTGGACCTGTGCGGTCATGTTGATCGAGAGGGCCTGATTACCACGACCCGCTGGGCCACGGGCACCACCTCCGCCACCACC
>ENA-ORBV01005835-ORBV01005835.1-microbial-mat-metagenome-genome-assembly--contig:-NODE-5835-length-22234-cov-19.657941_pt1 | contig 22234 bp, 23 predicted proteins | sample MGYA00237777_ERZ505514 | MGnify/ENA primary metagenome ERZ505514 (study PRJEB26160, sample SAMN06269048) | microbial mat metagenome | isolation source: Oligotrophic lake microbial mat | place... | reverse complement strand
TAGCATCAATGTGCTCACGAGCTTCGGCGGCGTATTTACCATTTGGATATTCTTCTAAATAGTCTTCATAGTAAGAAGTTTTATTCCACCGCAATGCTTTTTGCCAGTCTTCTTCTTCTTCTAAGGCTTTGATTTTTTGATTGGCTGCTGTGTAATATTTCCCATTCGGATAAGTGCGCCGATAGCGGCTGTAGGCGGCAATGATATTTTCTACTTGCACTGCCATCCAATCACTTTCTTCATCATTTCGCAAATGAAAAACAAACTGTCCCAACTCATGCCCACGCACGGGCAGGGGCTGGGCAATGGGGGTTTGTCTTTCCTCGGTGCGGCGGCGTACTTCATTGATAACGAAGGAGGAGAGGTCGTGTACGCTGAGGGCTTCGGGGGTTTGGCGGAGCTTGGCGAGCAGGCACTCGGCAAAGGGGCTGTTGTCACCTGCCGTGCCGTCGAGGGCAAGCTCGCGACTGTGGCTGGCGGTCAAGCCCCAACGGGAGCGGTGCGCCTCGTCGCTGCGCTTGGGGATGGCGACGTTTTTAGTATTTTGAAACAAGGAGCCGGAGAAGCAGGCATCCACTATCAGAAAAGTATGAAAGGTAGGAATAGCATTGAGGCGCTCCACAATCTCGTGGGCAGAGATGTACTCGTCTTCCTCGCCGGGGTTGGCTTCCACCGGAATCCAGTAGCCGAGCTGATGCACGGTATCGCCGTGACCAGAGAAATAAACAACGAGATTGTCCTGCGGCTTAATGCGCCCTTGCACATCGCGGAAGGCTTTCAGGATGTTTTTGCGGGTGGCACCGGTGTTGAACAAGGGAGGGTAGGTGTGCGCGGCGTCAAAATTGAAGCGTTGTTGTACGACGGTGATGAAATCCTGCACATCTTTCACGCAGTTGCGCAAGGGCGGGCAGTGCCGGTACGCATCAATGCCGATGGCGAGCAAGTGGTTGTTGCCTTGCGGGGCAGGGTTGGTAGCGTTTGTAAGTGGGGTGCGTCCTGCTTTGTTGTCCAAGGTTTAAAGTTTAAGGTTTGTTGTTTGAAGTTATGATGTAAAAGTAAGGAAAGCATATCATATAATCAATAAGCGAGGTGTCTAAAGTGTAAAATCTAAAGTCTATCGTCTATTGTCTTTTACAGAAAACTGCTTTACCAGCACCGCCCCACTCACTTTAAGGTCGGAACTCAGCACGAGCATTTGCTCTTTCACGCCATCATCTACGGAGACGGCAATGGTGTTGGGTGGAATGCTGCCGAGGTCTTCGGCGTGGAGGATGATGTAATTATTATCTTCGTTGAGGGTGACGAGGATGCTGGTTTTCGACTTACTGACGCGGTATTTATCCAATATTTGTCTGCCATTTAGAAAGATTGTGACGACATCGCCATCCACCGTGCCGCTGTCCCACACGTTGAGCCGGATGTTGGGTTTTTGCACTTCAATGACGCGGGAGACGCGCACTTCGCGTTGGGTTTCGGCTTGGTACACTTGGGTTTGCTGTTGTTCTAATTGCTGGGTTTGTTGGGTTGTTATTGGTTTTTCTATATATAATTTTCCGGACGCACACTTGCCGGTTTGTTCGGTATGTCCTTCCAGATAGCCCTGCCAGTCGCCTTCCAGCGTGTAGACATTGGCATTATGACGCAAGCGCAGTGCAGCCGATTTGATACACCATTTCCAATTCGAGTCTGTTTTATTTACTACTTCTAATTCTTTTATAATAAGCGTGCTATCTTTTTTATTAAATGTCCATTGCAAATTATGATTGGCACTACCACCATTATCTTCTGAAACGATGTACGACTGCCCTACTCCACCGTTATTTAAATTAAAATCATAATAAAATCCATAATCTCGGTCGGATTGCGAGAGTTGCCCCGTCCAGCGTCCCGTCCAAGTGAAGGGTTCTGGTTTATTTGTAACGCCTTCTTTTACAATTCTTTGTCGTTGCAAAAAGAGCTTACCTGGTGTGCAGCCATTGGCTTTCCAATCGCCGGAAATTTCCTCGGTCGTCGCTTTTTTGGTATATTTTAAAAGGGCGTATTTCAAGCACCAGCGCGGTTGCTTGGGTTCGGTTTGTTCGATTTCTTGCAACACCAATTGCATTCCATCCCATACGCCCGTAATGACAAAACGAGCTGCCGATTTCCCATCCAACGAGCGCGAAAAAGAAGTACCGGAGATAGATTGATTTTTTTGTGTGATATTAATTTCGTAAAGAAAGGTATCGGTTTTACCAGGCTGGGTAAGTATGCCTTCCCATTTTCCACTAAAATCTTGCGCCGATGTAATAATGGTGGTGAATAAAAGAAGAAGCGGAAGGTATTTTTTCATAGTATAAAGGTAATATTCGTAAAGTTCCTATCTTCTCATCCTCTTATCCTCCCCTCATTCCAATCACCGCCATCATTCTCCCAGTCTGCCCTTTTTCTTTGCGGTGTGAAAAGTAATTTTCATTATGTAAGACAGTAGAAAATGGAGAGATTTCAATATTCGATTCCGGTAAACCAAACTCTAGCAATTGGTCTTTATTCGCATTTTTTAAATCTACAAAAAACTTATTGCGCTCCGCATCAAAACGCTTAAAATCATCGGGAAAGTGTCCCGCCACATCTGTATCCACTTCAAAACTACATTCATCAATACACGTGCCAATATACGCAAAACACGCCGCCGCTTGCGTGCCAAAATGTGATTGCATCACTTCCAACGTTTTAAAAACAATCCCTTCTACTGTGCCGCGCCAACCCGCGTGTACTGCTGCAACAATTTCATTTTCAGTATCATACAATAAAATAGGCGTGCAATCGGCAATACTCACCGCAACAAATACATTCTTCCGGTCTGTGACCAACGCATCAAAACCATCGTAAGCACCCGGCTCCATAGCATATAAAATTTTGTCGCCATGTACTTGTTTGGATGTTGCCAATTCGTGAATTTCAATGTTGAGTTTGCCAAAAAAGCGGTTCCGATTTTCTATTACATGCTGTTCTGCATCGCTCACATTTAAACTTAGATTTAAACTTTGAAAAGGAACTTCACTCACGCCGCCATTGCGATTGCTTTCTGCTGCTATGATGGTTTTAAATGAATGGAATATGGTTGGTTTATAGAATGATTGCTCCATTGAATTTTATACAAATGTCGCTTTAAAACATTGGATTATTTTCATTGTAATTTAGCGTGTATTAGCAAATTGGCACATTAGCAAATCAGCACATTAATTTATTGAATCAAATAATTAATCCAAAAGAAGAGTACCAAATAAATCCAAAGCGCATCCAGAAAATGCCAGTAAATCGTAAGTAATCGCAGCTTCAACCGCTTTTCCGGGTCCGAAAAATAAACCAATACCGTAACAGGCTCTTTCATAGTACGCTTTGCTTTCCACAAAAATAGCCCCAAAAATGGTAAACCTGCAATCACGTGCGCAAAGTGCAGTGCCGAAATTACATACATATAAGCAGCCGCATTGCTGGATGTAAGAAAAATATTTTGACTAAATAAGTCGCGCCAGCCAATATATTGTGCAATCATAAAAACGACGGATAATATCATCGTGAGTAACAAGGCACGCTGGTATTGTAAAGTTTGGTCTTTCAAATAGGAGCGTTTTGCCCACATCATCGTCGCGCTACTCGCCAGTAAAATCAGGGTATTCAAAATAAAAATATTCGGTAATCTGATAGGCGGTAAGCCGTTTTGGATGCGCGTGTACACGAATGCAATCGTTATGCTCAAGAAAACCGCCAATAAACTAAATAGCGTCAGGAATAGCAAAACATTATATGGATGAAACGTAAAATTCTCATATTCATCATAATTAGTGTCTGCTCGTTGTAATTGCTTTTCACTCATTATTTACTTTTTTTATTGCACTCCGACATTTATCACTACAATATTTTACATCTGCCCATACCTTCTCCCACTTTTTGCGCCAAGCGAAGGGTCGCCCGCATTGCGCACAAATTTTCTGCGGAAGGTCGCTTTTTTTACGTTGCTTTCCCAAAATGGACTGGATTTTAACGCGGTTTTAAACAGCAAATGGAACCAAATGTTTGAATAGAAAGGGGAAACTGTAAAATCCTCCCATCTTCCTATACTGCTATCCTCCAAATTCCCTATTTTCGCCTGATTATGAAAAACTGTCCTGTCTGCCGCACGAGTCTGCCTGATAATGCTCGGTTCTGCTACCAATGTGGCGCTCCGCAAACCAGTACTGTGGCGGCGGCTCCCGTTCGACGACTTAATTATCAAGGCAATTTGACCCAACAGTTGGAAGAACAATTTTTTCTGGCGTTTCGGCATCGCATTGAGGAGGAGCATAATGCCACTCAATTAACTGCATATTCGGAACATTTATATCAGTCTGGTTTTCAAGAAGTTGTATCGAGGCGATCCGAGCAATTAGCGGCGCAGATTCAAGCGATGACCGCAGAAGAGAAATTAGATGATATAGCGATCAATTTCTTATTAGAAAATACGTTTGAAGATTTATTAGATTATTTTATTATTCACTTTTGTAAAGATATTAATACGATTCAGCTACCTGAAGCCATTCTAAGTTATCAAGGTTTACGCTGGGAAGACATTAACTTGTTTCAAATGGTGATGCACTACCTCGATTTTGCGAATGAAAGCGAAACATTATACACCGATTTTCTGACGATGCCGATAGATAAACTCAAAAACGCCGGTCAATCTTTTTTATATCCAAAGCAGCAGGAGCGCATTTTTTTCATCTGCGACCAAAGTATTTTGGGTTCGGTACGCGAGGGTTTTGCCATCACCGAACACGCTATTTACTGGAAAGCACATTTGGAAAAGGCGCGGCAGGCGGCGTTTAGCAATTTGCAGACAATTGAACGAAAAAAGGACTGGATTACCATCAACGGCTTCTTTTTCAACGTTAATGCTTCTATTAATCTCAAGTTATTAAAATTATTAAAGAAAATTAAACGAACCAAACCAGCGGAATAAAGTTTGGAGTTTCTGGTTTGAGGTTAAGGTTGAGGTTAAGGTTAAGGTTGAGAGGGGTTAAGATTCGAGCGGTCTGGCATCTTTTAATCTGGCATCTGGCATCTATTTATCTGGCATCTTGTTTAAAGTTCGTTTTAAAATGATAAAATTCATTTACATATTTCTGCTCTTTTTAAATATTTACTTTTTAAATGCACAATCCTTCCAACGACTTGATATTGAGTTTGTTGTGAATGGTAAAACCTTGTCGTATCCCTTGGCAGGCGGTTTGAATAGTCCACAATTATCAGCGGTAGATTTGAATAAAGATGGGCTGCAAGACCTGCACCTATTCGACCGCGTGGGCGATGTGCAATTGACTTTTTTGAATGATGGAACGAAGTATACATTTGCACCTAATTACATTTCTTATTTTCCAACAGTAAAGAATTGGATTTTATTACGCGATTATAATGGCGATGGCATTGCGGATTTGTTTGCGTATGCGGATGTACCCGGCGTGGATGGTGTAATGGTTTACACCGGTTATTATGAAAATGGACATATTGCTTATAAACGTTTGAATTTTAATTGGTTTTATAATATTTTGAGTATTCCATTATCAAGTGGTTCGCGTACGCAATTGTATGTGAGTAGAATTGATTATCCGGCGATAGATGACGTGGATTGTGACGGCGATCTGGACTTTTTAACGTTCAATATTGCAGGCGGTTATGTGGAATTGTACACGAATCGCTCGGTAGAACGCGGTTTTGGGCGCGACAGTGTGGTTTATCAATTAGCGGAAGATTGTTGGGGCGGTTTTTACGAAAGTGGTTTTACAAAAAAAGTGGATTTGTCGCCAATGAAAGATGGTTGCGTTCGAAATTTGGATGATGAAGAAGTGTCACTTCGACACGCAGGCTCTACCCTTTTGACTTTCGACGCAGATAATGACGGTGATAAAGAACTGATTCTGGGGGATTTATCCTTTAATAATTTAAATTATTTGACCAACGGCGGCGATTGCAACACGGCTTGGATGACCCAGCAAGACACGGCTTTTCCGAGTTACAATATCCCTTTAGAACTTCCAGTTTTCCCATCCTCCTATTATTTAGATTTGAATCATGATGGTAAAAAAGACCTCGCGGCGGCTCCAAATTTAGCACTCGCTTCCGAGGATTTGCAGGTGCTTTGGCGCTATGAGAATACCGGCACGACTGCGCAACCGCGCTTCACCTTACGCCAAAAAGATTTTTTGGTGGGTGAGATGCTCGATTTTGGAAGCGGCGCCAGCCCTACGGTTGTGGATTATGATGCAGATGGGTTACTTGATTTAGTCGTTGGAAATTCCAGTTTTTACAAGCCGTTGGGCGAGAAAGATGCACGGCTTTTTTTGTTTAAAAATGTAGGAACGGCGGCTGTACCAAGATTTGAATTGGTGGATAATGATTATTTACAAATGAATGCGTTTAGCCGCAATACATATAATTTTGCGCCCACGTTTGGCGATTTGGATGGCGATGGCGACTTGGACGTACTCGTGGGCGAAGAGCAAGGCAGACTTTTTTATGCAGAAAATACGGGCGGTGCAGGAAATCCGTACGGTTTTGGCGCGTTGCAATACGATTTTCAAGGCATTGATGTGGGCATTGCGAGTACGCCGTTCATTGTGGATGCGAATAAAGATGGGCTTGCAGATTTGCTTGTTGGTGAACGCAATGGGAATATTAATTATTTTCAAAACGTTGGTAGTCAAGGCAATCCACAATTTAATTCCAATCCGACCATCGCACCCAACACGGAGCGTTTCGGGCGAGTGGACACGCGCGTGCCGGGTTACGTTTCGGGCTACAGCGCGCCGGTTTTGTTGAATGTGAATGGTAATTTTCGATTGTTTACAGGCACAGAAGTTGGGCAAATTGAATTGTATCGAGATATAGAAACCAATATAAATGATACGGCTACCATTGAGACGGCGTTTTTTGGGAATATTCAAGAAGGTTTTCAAAGTCGGGTTGCATTGGGCGATTTGAATCACGATGGTTTATTGGATATGATAGTTGGCAATTTACGGGGCGGTTTGAGCGCGTTTACCACAAATCTTCCAGTGGATAATACCGTTCCGGTGGAAGAACCGATTGCAAATTTCAAGATACAGCTTTCGCCAAATCCTGCTGCGGAGGAATTGCAAATTGTTATAAATGAATATTATAATGTAAATAAAAAATTAAATCTATATAATACTGCCGGGCAATTGGTGTTACAGAAAACTTGGTTAGATGCTCATATTCGACTGAATATCAATCACTTACCGCAAGGAATTTACATTGCAAAAATAGAAATGGACGGACAGATTCAAACGGGGAAAATTGTCATTGTGCGGTAAGAATTTCTCCCGCAGATTTCGCGGATGCCGCAGATATAATAATCGGCGAAATCTGCGGGAGCCTTAATAGTTTCGCGCCCCAAAAAGCAGCGTTCCAATCCTTACCATTGTACTCCCCTCTTCCACCGCGATTTTATAATCATCGGACATTCCCATCGAAATTTCTTTAAATATTTCAGGATGAATAAAATATTTATTTTTTAATATTTTAAAAAATTCTTGTAATTGTTCAAACTCCCTTCGCACTTGCGCTTCGTCTTCTGTGAATGTCGCCATGCCCATTACACCCGTTATTTGAATATTTTTTAAAGTCTGAAAATCAGCCGATTGCAATATTGCTTCTACACTTTCCAAGTCAAATCCATATTTCGTGTCTTCTTGCGCAATTTTAAATTGTAATAAGCAATCAATGATTCTATTATATTTTTTAGCTTGTTTATCAATTTCTTTTAGCACTTCCAAACTATCCACAGAATGAATCAAGTGAATAAACGGCGCGATATACTTCACTTTATTCGTTTGCAAATGCCCAATGAAATGCCAGCGAATATCTTTGGGAAGTGCCTCGTATTTGGCTGTGAGTTCCTGCACTTTGTTTTCGCCGAAGTCCCGCTGTACTTGTTCGTACAATTTTAGGATTTCTTCTGGCGATTTTGTTTTAGAAACAGCGACGAGTTGCGTATGAGTTGGACGGAGTTCTTCTAAAATTTGTGGTAACATGAACTAATTTGTAATTTTCTACTTTTAAAACATTGGAAATCCACTTAAAGATTTAGCAAATCTTCAAGATTTACTAAATCTGAAATGACCCTAAAAACGAGTCAAATTATGAACCCAATTTTCAAAAAATTGAATTACAAAGACCAAAAAGTTATTCACGTATTTAGTCCGCCGGAACCGTTCTTACATCACATGGAAGAGATGGAGCATTTGGCAGCATTTCGTTCGGTATTATATCCTGATGAAAAAGCGTCGTTTGTGCTGGCATTTGTAACCAAACAAGACGAAATCAATGAATTAGTGCCCACTTTTGCAAATGCACTTGAAGGTGATGCCGTGTTGTGGCTCGCCTATCCGAAAGGGACTTCTAAAAATTATAAATGTGACTTTAATCGAGATACGGGCTGGGAAATTTTAGGAAAATATGGTTTTGAAGGCGTGCGACAAGTGGCGATAGATGAAGATTGGTCGGCATTGCGATTTAGAAGAGCGGAATATATAAAAACTATGAAACCCGACGAAACCCGCGCGATGAGTGAGACGGGAAAGAAGAAAGTAGGCAGTTAGCAGTCCGCAGTCGTAAAAACTGCTTACTGCAAACCGCCTACTGCCTACTATTTATAAGCCCGGATTCGATATTTTACTATGATAACGGCTATAAGCAAAGTAAATAACAATACCTATAAGCATCCAGACGAATGCGGTTAGCTGCGTTCTGATATCCAAAGATAAAATCATAGCAGCACATACTACGATTCCTAAAATGGGTACTAATGGCACTAAAGGTGTTCTGAAAGGGCGCTCAATATTAGGATTGGAACGACGCATAATCCAAACACCGGCACTTACCAAAATGAAAGCAAACAACGTACCAATACTCGTCAAATCACCTGCTACGCTACCCGGTATAAATGCGGCAAATAAACCTACAAACACCAAAAGAATCCAATTGGATTTGAAAGGAGTACGGTATTTCGGATGCAAATCTGCGAAAGCTTTTGGTATCAAACCATCTTTTGACATCGCAAAGAAAACCCGGCTTTGTCCCAAAAGCATTACTAAGATTACGGAGGAGAAGCCCGCCAAAATCGCAACGGTCACTGCGGTTCCTAGCCACTCGTAGCCTTCCATATAAGTCTGAATTGCATACGCCACGGACGCTTCTTTACCTGCCGTCACAAAATCAGTGTAGGGCGCAACGCCTGTGAGTACATGTGAAAATAGTACATATAAAACCGTGCAAATTGCTAACGAACCTAAGATACCAATCGGCATGTCCCGCTTCGGATTTTTAGCTTCTTGTGCTGCCGTAGAGACTGCATCAAAACCTATAAAGGCAAAAAATACAATACCAGCACCTCGCAAAATACCGCCCCAGCCGTGATTGAAGAACCCTTCATAACCAGGTTTGTTCTCTGGAATTAAATAAGGAGTATGATTGGCAGGATTGATATAACCCCAACCAATAGCAATAAAAATCAATACGATTGCTACTTTTACAAATACAATGATGGCATTCACGGAAGCGGATTCCTGCGTACCCCGAATGAGCAAAAGCGTCAACAAAAATAAAATAAGCAACGCTGGAAGGTTCATGATACCAGTCACATTGTCCACAGAGGTTTCAAAGGGAGAATGACACCATTGATAAGGGATGGAACCTCCCAACAAATTATTTAAATATTCACTCCAAGCGATGGAAACGGTGGCTGCGCCGAGCGCATATTCTAAAATCAATGCCCAACCGATAATCCAAGCCACAAATTCCCCCATCGTCGCATACGCATACGTGTACGCACTACCAGCGATGGGAATCATAGCAGCGAATTCTGCATAGCATAGCCCCGCAAAAGCACAACCGATAGCAGCTACCACAAAAGAAAGCGTAACTGCCGGACCCGCGTGTTCGCCCGCTGCTGCTGCGGTACGCACAAATAAACCAGCACCAATAATAGCGCCAATGCCCAATGCCACGAGATTCGTAGCAGTCAAGGTCCGTTTAAGCGTACCTTCTCCACTTGCGGAGGACTCTCGCGTCAAGGATTCCAAAGATTTTACTGCAAATAACTTACTCATGTAGTTGTTTGTCTTAGGTGTGATTGATAATTTAGTTTTCCTGCAAAATGCGATTCGCCTGCTTGGAGTGCAAACCATGTTTCGCCCTTTTTTAGAAAAAGGAAAAACAACGAGCAATAATACAAAATATTGGAAAGATTCGGGTTTATCAGAAGAAAAATTTGAAATTGAGTTGTAGGATTTGAGGATTAACTTGACTTTAGACAATTCACAACTAAACGTTGCGCATACTTAGGGCAATAATGGAAACGCGGATTGAGCGGATTCTTTTTACCTGATTTTGATACTTACTATTCGATAAATTATAATTCCCGCTGCTCTATATAAAATTAAAAAAAATACGTTAAGAACAAGAAACATCCCATCCTCCTATCTTCCAATCCTCCCATCCTCCTTTCTAATTCCAGCTCACCGTATCCGGCATTTGCGCAATCACCGTGTACGTACTCCCTTTGTTATACATGACTTGTTTCCACAAACGGTCAGCAGGAGTTTTGAATAAATAGTTGGCATCCATATCCGCCACAACCCAAGAACCATAGAGCATTTCATCGGCGAGTTGCCCTTCGGTCCAGCCGGAGTAGCCTACAAAAAAGCGGATATTATGTGGTAGAATCAATTGTTGTGCAATCAGAAATTTCAACTTTTCAAAATCACCACCCCAGTACACGCCGTCCACCACCCGCATACTTCCCTCCAGCAAATCGCCTACATTGTGAATATAGTGAATCGTGTCTGTCTGTACGGGACCTCCCAAATGCACCTCTGAATCAAACTCTGGGAATCCCTCAATCAACTCATCTACCTTGATATCCAACGGTTTATTCATTACAAAACCCAAGCTTCCTTCGTCATCATGTTCACACAGCAGAATAGCGGCACGTTTAAAATTCTCATCTTGCAGAAATGGCTCCGCAAGCAATATTTTCCCTTTTGTAACCTGATTTATAACCATCGGAATTCCTTTATGTTTTTTTCGTCTAAATATCTTACGTTCAAACCAAAAAAGCAAGGGTCGTTTTGCAATATTTCCATCATTTTCTAAAAAATACAAAAGCTTTGTTATTGTAACGGATTAAAAGTTTGGAGGTTTACTTCAATCCGTTGCAAGTGATTATTGAAGCGGCTTTTCGCAATTGCAACATGACCATGTCTCAACTTTAGCTAACGTATTACACCAAATTTTCTACTTTTGCAAGGTCTTGAAAAGTGTAAAACCAATTTTTTATCAAATCAGAACCCGGCATACAACCTTCGGCTACAACGCAAGTGTCTTTGCAGTTGATAATTAATTTTAGATGAGTACACGTTAGATTTTAAAGACTGAAAATTCGCTTTTCAAAACCAGATAAAACGTTTATTTTGAATATTTTATCTAAAGTCTACAATCTAATATCTATTGTCCGAACAGCCCAAGATTGCCAATGCCGCACGTCCTCAGCATGACGGAAACCGAACTTATAAAGGCTTGCGTGTCAAACGACCGCCTGGCTCAAAAAACGCTGTACGATAAGTACGCACGCGCCATGTACACGCTTGCGTACCGCATCACGGGCGACTTTGCGCTGGCAGAAGACATCTTGCAAGATGCTTTTGTAAAGGTGTTTCGCAATCTCGACCGCTTTCGGCAAGAATCTACGCTGGGTGCTTGGATTAAAACCATTGTACTGCGCACGGCTTTGAGCCAAATCAAAAAACAACCACCCACGGAAACATTGGAGCCGAGCCACACCGAGGGCATGATTGACTGGGGCAACCATTTGGACAGCGAATATTTAGAAAAAGCGATCAAAAATTTGCCAGAAGGCTACCGGGCGGTCTTTGTATTGATAGAGGTAGAAGGTTACTCGCACAAGGAAGTCGGGCAATTATTGGGTATCTCGGAAGGCACGTCGAAGTCGCAATTGTTTCATGCAAAAAAACGCTTGCGGGAATCCATCACCAAACAAAAAGACTGGTAAGTATGGCAACCGAACAAAATTACAGCACGTTGCGCGACGCGATTGACCGCTTGCCGCAATATGAACCTGAACCAACACTTTGGCAACGCATTAATAATCAATTAGATAACGAATTTATTTTTGAAGATGCTGTTCGCACCTTGCCAACATATGCACCTCCGGCAGCCGTTTGGGAACGGATTGAAACCGATTTGGAACGTCCAACATTGTGGAGTCGAAATAAAATAATGTGGATTGGTGCGATTGCAGCTACCCTGACCGGACTAAGCGTAGGCGGCTATTTTTGGACGCAACAAATGCCAGAACCCGTAGAAAAAGTGCAGGTTATTTATGCCTCAGTAGAAAAGTCAGAAGACGTTTTTAAAGCGGATTGGGATAACGAAGACGCTGAAATGGAGGAAATCGTGCAGGCATTTGCACAGAAAGCTACTTTTGTAAAACAGGCAGCCGATCAGTCGCTTTTGTCAGAATGGTCAGAGTTAAATAACGCCAAATCGGAAATCAAAACCATGTTAGTAAAATATGGCAATGACGCGAATTTGATTCGGACCATCGCGGAAATTGAACGGCAGCGCTCGGCGATTGTGAAGCAGATGGCAACGGAGATATAAAGTTAGAAAGTTGGAATGGTAGAGGTTGAGGTAAATCATAAATGGTAAATGACAATAAAACCATGATGTGGAAAATAATTATTGGATGCTTATTTATTACTTGTGCTTGGAATGTTTCGGCGCAGGTGACGGTACAAATTATTACCAAAAAAATAGAGAAGAGTTTTCCGTATCGCACTGGTTATGAGGTGAATGTAGAGGGCGAGAAGGCGGAAGTCATCGTGGAGAGTTGGGATAAAGATGAGATTAAAATCCTGCTGGAATTGACGGCGCAGCATCCCGATAAAGCGGTTGCCGAAAAAGATTTGGAAGGGATCAAATACATTGCCGACCGAGTAAAAAACAAAATTTACTTACGCAATTATTTGTCCAAAAAAGAAGGTGCGCCAGAGCTACAGTCGGTGCTTTCCGCAAAATATACGATTTACGTCCCAGAGAAATGTCCGGTGTATCTCAAAAATTATTTTGGCACAATTAATGTAAGTAATTTATTTAATAGTGTAAAAATCAATAGCCAATTCAGTAAAATTGCCCTCGAAAATCTGCAAGGCATGATGGACATCACCACTCGTTTTGGCGATGTGCTGGGCGCGAACTTGGATGGAGATATGAAGCTCAACGCCCGCCGCTCCGACGTTACCCTCAAAAATATCAAGGGAAATTATGACCTTACTACGCAATACGGTATTGTAAAACTTTGGGCAAGTAAAGATTTACTGAGTTTAAATGTCAATGCAGATAAGTCAGATGTTTATTTATACAATGTAAACACTTCACAGTTTGCCTATAATCTTTCCAGTCAGAATGGCAAAATAGATTTTCCGAATAATCTGAAACACACCACTTTGCAAAACATAAAAGAAGTCAAACGCATTCAATTTAAGCCCGTGACCGAATATTATGCGACCATTACGATTAGCGTTTCATTTGGTGATATTTTTGTGGGAAAGTAAATCATCGTTTCACAATTCTGTTTTTGACATATTGCTCCAAAAAAGCTTCCCGATAAGATATTCCTAAAGGAATCTCTTCACTACCGATGTAAATAAAATCCGTATCGAAAGAAATAATATGTAAATTATTTATAATATACGATTTACTCACCCGCATAAACATTCGGGCTGGCAATTGATTCCCAATGGTGCGAATATTCATAGCCGTTATTAATTTTTTATCCGACGTGTGAATAACTACATAATCTTTTAATCCTTTAATAAATAAAATATCTTTGAAATAAATTTTGAAAAACTTTTTATCGGCGCGTATAAATATAAAATCTTCTTCAATACTTTCTATCTGATTATCATTGGTTTCGGTCTGCACCATCCGAAGGTACTGCTCTGCTTTTATAATCGCCTTTTCAAATCGTTCAAAAGAAACGGGTTTTAGTAAATAATCTACCGCATCCAGTTCATAACTATCCACGGCAAACTCTGAGTAAGCAGTAATAAATATAATAAGCGGACGACTCAGCATGGATTTTGCAAAATCCAAACCGCTTAATTCAGGCATATTTATATCCAATAAGATTAAATCGGTCGGATTATCTTTTAAAAAATCCTGGGCAGCCATTGCATTGCCAAAAGCACCAATTAATTCCAGCGAGGTTATTTTCTCAATATTCATTGCCATACCAGCGCGTGCCAGCGGCTCATCGTCAACTATGATACAAGTCATAATGGAACAATCATTTTTACATAATAAGAATCAATTGATTCATTTATTTCCAAAATATGTTTTTGCGGATAAAGCAATTCCAGTCGCCGCTTGATATTATTTAGCCCTAGTCCGCCAATCTCTTTTTTTTCTATCATTCTAGGTTTTAAATTAAAACATTCAAATGTAAGTAAATCATCTTGTAAACAAAATTTCAAATCAATCGTGGCTATATCATTCGCTGAAGCACCGTGTTTAATGGCATTTTCTACAAAGGGCGTAAATAAAAAAGGCGGCAGCAGCCTCCCATCTATATTCCCGACAATGTTAATATGATATTCAAATCGGTCTCTTCTTACTTTTTCTAATAATAATAATTGGCAGATATTTTCAATATCTTTTGTTAATAAAACCTTTTCTCGGTTACTTTCATATAATTGATAGCGTAAAATACCTGACAAACTTAATAAAACTTGTGAAGCTTTTTCGGGGTCAATGCGGGTAAGGGCGTGTAAGTTATTTAGTGTATTAAATAAAAAATGAGGATTTACTTGACTCTTTAATTGATTGAGTTCTTCTTGCAAATTTACTTTTTCCAACGCATTGATGCGAATGGTATCTAAAATCCATTTTTTCAAAATTAGGATTCCGCTCGTGGAACCTAAGAAAATAGAGGGCATAATGAGGGTATCTACAAAATTGCCTAAAGACATCATTTCGGGGTCAGTCGGAAATTTTATAAATAAATCCATTAAAAAAGGAAGGACGAATAATAATAAAAAGGTGTAAAAAAAAGCTAAAATGCCAACAAATATTATATACTTAGTAAACCTGCCCTGAAAAAGAAAAGCAGGGATTAATACATAAAGGTTGAGGTAAATAAGCAATACACTAAATATATAAATAATCGAACTAAATATCAATGCAATATTTGCTAGATTATCTGGAACACTCGATACTACATCCGTTTGTCCATTAGGTACATAGAGGAGTGTGCCTAGGTATTGATTAAAAAAAATAAAAATAAGGAGTAGATTGAGGAGTAAATGTCGGGTAATTCTATAACTCCATTTATCACCAAGGATAAATTGGAATATCGGATTATTAAATTGATTGGCAAATGGTGAAGATAGCTGCATTAAGTGCAAATTTAGAAAATAAGAGAATACGTTTTGCCTTTTTTAGTAAAAATGAGCAGTCGGGTGTTTAGTTTCACCCGACTACTCTTCATTTATTTAAAACGGGAAATATTATTTTGATAACGAATATTATTTATTAAACTCCAGGGTCACTTTGTGCAAAGCTTCCAAAATTGGCTTGAAATCTAACATTTTATCTTGATTCGTCAACACTGCAATACACACACCCGATTGAGTATCATACGCATTATCATTTACGCTTCCGGGCACATACCCATTGTGCGCATAAACCGTTCTGCCATTTAGTGCATCAATCCGATGCTCCAGACACAAACCATATTCAAAATTGGGTGCTCCAGTATTTACAAATTGCTTCATTTGGCTCAAGGAATTTCGATTTATGATATTACCTGTCATCAATTTATCCCAAAACATTACATTTTCTTCCGCCGTACTCATCATACCACCCGCTGCATTATCGGCACTGCAAAAGGCTTTGCGAGAATAACCATACATTGCATCCAAATCTTCTAATATACCATTATCATTATAATCAGCCGACCAAGAATGCGGAATTTTTAATGAATTGGTTTCAAAGGGATAATAAATAGTATTCGGCAAATTAGCTGGACTTAAAATAAGTTCACGTAATGATTTCTCCACAGGTTGGTTGGTCACAGCCTGAATAATCAAACCCGCGAGTAGAATATTCTGGTCGGAATAAGCATAAGCGCTGCCCGGTGGTGTAAAATAAGGTGGTTCAAAAAATGGATACATCTCTTCGGGCTTCCAGATTTTATCAAAATCACTTCTAATGGCTTCAATAAAAGCTGGATTAAAACTAAAATCACCGAAGCCGCTGGTATGATTGAGCAATTGCTTGATGGTAACTTGTCCATTTACGTAAGGCTTGTTCTTAATCCATTTACCAATCGTATCATTGATACTCAATAAATCCTGTTCTTGTAATTTGAGTATCAAAGTGGCAATGTAAGTTTTGGTATTACTACCGATGGTCAATGACATATCCGTTCTGATGGGTACGCCCGCGTGCGATTCGCCATAAGCGCGCTTCCAAATCCCTACATCAGGAACCAAAATTGCCACGGAAGCACCTTTTATTTGCAAGGCATTACATACGCTGTCGAGTACTGTGTTTAAACGATTGGTGTATGCCTCTGATAAAGGGGAATTTACATCTTCGTCTGGTTGTACGTCCTCAATTTCATCACAAGCACTAAATAGAAATAAAGCTATCGTAAAAGATAATTTCAAGAATGAAAGCAACTTCATAATAAATTTAATTTTAAGTGAATAATGATTCAAAAGTACTGGCAGAAACCATGCGATAGGAAAAATTGATACAACCCGTTCAGATACTTATACGAAACAGGAAATTTTGAATACATCTTGAAAAACACGCTGCTACAAAGTGAAATTTTGTACTTTTAAAAATATTTGTACCAATACATAGTTTGAACTGAAAGATTCTCAACAACTTCTCAATTGTTTTCAAAATGGACAAAATTCAAACCGTAAATTTAAAAGTAGAACTCGGCAGCATCAAAGTCGAATTTGATGGAAGCGAAGCATTTCTACAAAAAGAAGTTCCGAAATTTATAGAGTCGGTTCAAAAAGTACAATTCACGCAAGTCGCACGCATTGCTGCTACGTTGGACGACCAATTGAACATCGCAAAAGTAGAACAAGAAGACCTTGCACAGGCGATTGATACATTAAAACAAGACATAGACTCGATGAGCGAAATGGAATCCTTGCGCCTGCAAATGGCAATGGACCGGATGAGTAAAATGATGTCTACACTGTCCAATTTATTAAAGAAAGTAAGTGATACAGCGAGTCAAATTACACAAAATTTAAAATGAAGTTATTATCGCTAAATGTTGGACAACCTCAAGAAGTGGAATGGGAAGGAGAAATGGTCACGACGAGCATTTTCAAATCTGCTGTCAGCGACCGCCGCCAAGTTTCGTTTTTAAATATTGAGGGCGACAAGCAATCTGATTTGCGCTATCACGGCGGTGTAGATAAAGCAGTGTATTCGTATGATATAAGTTATTATGACCATTGGAAAAATCATTTACAAAGAGAAGACTGGAACGCAGGTTTGTTTGGTGAAAACCCAACCACGCAAGGAATGCCGGACGATGTAATAAAAATTGGAAATATTTATAAAATTGGCACTGCTACTTTACAAGCCATTCAACCGCGTTTTCCTTGTTTTAGAATTAATATCCGATTTGACTTACCGGATATGATAGCGCATTTTTATGAACAACGGCGGCACGGCACTTATTTTCGAGTGTTGGAAGAAGGATATTTACAAGTTGGAGATGCTATTGAATTGATAGAACCGTCGCCTTTTGATATAACGATTCAGGATGTAACGGAATGTTTTATTACAAAAGGCAAGAATAAAGAGAAACTAACTAAAATTTTACAAATTCCTTATTTGCCGGCATCTTTGCAAAACGTGTTTCGGCGATTTACAAAATGAGGATAAGAGGATGGGAAGGTAGGACGATTTTATCTCGGCATTTCCTATCTTCTTATCCTCCCATCCTCCATTTATTAACTCACCTGCGCGCCCGCTTTTTTCAGCAGCGCAATCGTCTTTTTAATCCCTTCTTCTTCTGAGAGATTCGGACCTTCAAACTCTGCACTGATGTAACCGCGATAACCGCCGTCTTTAATAATTTGTAGCATTTTGTAAAAATCCGTTTCTACGCATTCTCCTTTTTCGTTAAAATAGTGCGTTTTGGCACTCAATCCTTTTACATACGGCATCATTTCTTTCATTCCTTTGTAACGATTGTATTCATTCGCACATTTACCATCTGCTGCAATACCCGACTCACTCATTACACAGAAATTATCAAAATCCGCCAAAATGCCCGTATTTTTTGTGTTTGCTTGTTTCACTACACCGGTTAGCCAAGATGCATCGGAAGACATACCGCCGTGATTTTCCACCAAAATGTCAATTTTCATCGTTTTAGCAAATTCTGCCAACATGCTTAAACCTTCTGCACCTACTTTTTTCATATCTTCCGGTTCGCCACTACCACTCACATTCACACGCATGAGCTTGATACCCAGATATTTAGAAGCATCCACCCATTGCTTGTGATTTTCGACAGCTTGTAAGCGGTCTTTTTTGTCCGGTGCAGCCAAGTCGCCCATGCCGTCCACCATCATCAGGTGATTCTTCACACCATTGTCTTTGCTGCGTTTCAGCAATTCTTTCAAATAATTTTTATCCTTTTGTTTGTCTTCAAAAAAGGTCGAAACATACTCCACAGTATCCAGCCCATAATCGCGCTTGGCAACCAATGGAAAATCCAGATTCGTCATTTTCTTGCCGAATATAGCTTTGTGTAAGGACCACTCGGCGAGAGAAATTTTGAAAAACATCTTTTTAGGTGCGGTTTCTGCTAACAAAAACTCAGGCGCCAGTGCCAGACCAGCCGTCAAGCCGCTCATTTGTTGTAGAAAATTTCTTCTATTCAAACTCATAAGAATACGGTTTTAGATTGTTGGTAAAGTAAGATTCATAGCAAATTTAGTATAAGTAATTGAGCAGAATTAAACGACATTTTTATTTTAGAATAATTAATTGATTTTCAATGTTTTGCGAACTGCCAACTGCTTACTGTAAACTGCCTACTTACTTATAAAACTGGTTTAAGTTTCCTAACTTGAAACTTATATCAATGCGTCTCTTGGTTACACACTACTAAATCTATAAAATTCAGTAAATATATTTTAAATATTTCATGATGCCAATGCTGCGCCCACCCGCTCCAGCAGTGCTTTTGTCTTACGGATACCTTCCTCTTCCGGTGTGTCTCCTTCAAATTCAATACCGACATACCCTTTAAATCCAGCGTCTTTTACTATTTTCATCATTTTTTCGTAATCCGTTTCGATACAGTTTCCCTTTTCGTCAAATTTATATGTTTTGGCACTTACGGCTTTCGCGTACGGCATCAATTCTGTTACCCCTTTGTAGCGGTCATATTCTTCCACACAGGGTCCGCCCCACGGATTGCTTGGCGAGCTTTCGCGTCGAATACAAAAATTGCCAAAATCGGGCAGCGTACCACAGTTTTTCATATTAATTGCCTTCATCACGTCTGCGAGCCACTGTCCGTTGGAAGAATTGCCGCCGTGATTCTCTACAATCACATTGATTTTGAATGGTTTAGCAAATTCAGACAACCTGCCTAAACCATCCACTGCCGCATCGTGCATTTCTTCAGGTGTACCTTTTCCACCTGCGTTGACCCGGATTGTTTTACAACCCAAATATTTTGCTGCTTCCACCCATTGTTTATGATTTTCTACGGCTTTATCGCGCTCCGCTTTGTCATTAGTAGCCAACTCACCCATTCTATCTATCATGATTAAATGATTCTTTACCCCATTATCTTTACATCGCATTAATAATTCGTTCAAATACTTTTTATCGTTTTGTTTGTCTTCAAAAAAAACGGACACATATTCCACCACACTAATACCAAAATCTTTTTTGGCTTTCGCCGGAAAATCCAGATTCGTCATCTGCTTGGCAAACAAGGCTTTATGCAAAGACCACTCAGCAAGGGAAATTTCAAAGAACATTTTTTTAGCATTTAGATTATGGAATAAAAATTCAGGTGCGAGCGCCAGACCAGCCGTCAAGCCGCTCATTTGTTGTAGAAAATTGCGTCTATCCAAAGGCATACAAATACGGTTTTAGATGGTTGGTAAAGTTAGATTCGCAGCTAATTTAAACAAATTGGATGGTTTGAATCAAAAAATTTGATTCCGAAGAGGAAATTTCTTATTTTTGAAAAAAAGAAGAATTATGGAGACGCTGGTGGAAGCAATAAGCCCATACGAAATCGAAAGAGGAAAACCCATGCCAAGTTTAGCACACTCTATTGTACAATCGAACTTGACGCGGCGATTAGGAAATCGCTATGAAGAAAAGTATCGGTTTTTGTCGGAACTATCTTTGGAATTAGAAGGTTGGAAATCCGTACCAGATGTGGCCATTTATGATTATTTTGAAATGGATTTTCGGCACGATGAAATTCGCAAAACCGAACCGCCGCTTGGTGCAATTGAAATCCTCTCTGCTACGCAAGGTATTCTTGGACTTTCCGACAAAGCTAACCAATATTTTGAAAAAGGCGTGCGCTCCTGCTGGATTATCATTCCACAATTTAAAACGGTTTATGTCTTTTCTTCGGCGGACCATTATGATACTTTCCTTGGGGAAGAGGTGCTGAAAGACAATGTGTTGGGTATTGAGTTGCCGTTGGGGGAAGTGTTTCGGTGAGATTAAAACTTTATCGAATTTCCAGCATTTCTAAAAACGCCCCAAGCTACCGCTGGTTTGCAACCAGTGCCTCTCTACTTCACTTCAATCAAATATTCTCCTCGTTCCACCATTTCTAGAAACTCCTCTATGCGAGTCACTTTAACGGTGGGAAAATCAATATTTTTTAAAATCTTGAAATGACGGTCATTTGTAACAATGAAATCAGCATTAGCGGCTACAGCGCAATCTACAAATTTGTTATCATCTTTGTCTTGTTGAATAAGATACCACTTGTAATAGATTTGTTGATATTCCACATTTGGAAGAACATTCAATAATTCCATGATATTAGTTGCAAATATTACGCTGTTTTTAATAGCAAGAATTTCTTCATACTCTGACAAGATGTCATTGCTAACTGATAAAATAAACGCACCTTTACGAAGCGCGTCAAAGATGGGTCGGTATTTTGACTTTTTAGGAATAGAAATTAGGAGTGCATTGCTATCAAGTATTACACGCATAGCTAATTTTCATAAGGCGTTCTAAAATGTTCGTCCGCCCAATTTTCCATCGTTTCGTCCGTCCAGCCGCGCTCCTCCCAAAGCCGGTCTGCTTCTTCCGTCGCTTTGTCCGCAAAATAATTTGCCAGTAACGAACGGATTTCTAGCACTTGCGCTTCACTCAAGTCGAAACTAAAAACCTTAATAAGTTCTACCTGTAAATTGGTTAATTTTTGTGCGGTCATCGCTTGCTTTTTTACAAATATAGGTGATTTAGGCGTATATTGCAATGTAATAACACCTTAAAAACAAATTTATGCAACGTTACATTACCCAATTGCTGGAGGATTTGGAAAAGGCTAAAAGTCACCAGCCACCGCCCGTTGATTACGCGCTGTTATATCCCGACCATCCGGCTGCTGATTATGGACTGGATTACATTATAGAATGGGAAAATGGAGAAGATTGGAAAATGGACGATTTATTCGGTATTCCCGCAGAAGTTTTTCCACCGGAAAGCAAATTGTCAGAAGCAGAAATAAGCGCGCTGGCGCAAGGAATTGTTTCTTTATGGCAGTCGTTTAACATTGATGTGCACATCCCGGACGAGCGCATTCCTTCACGTACCATTTATCAAGTTCTGCTCAACTATTGGCGCACCGAACCCGTGCAATATGTGAGTCAGGAAACTATACATCTTGATTTATGTGAATATGATCCGGAAACCTGCATTTGGGGCAACGATTATTGCACTTGTAAAGAATTTATCGCGGAGGAAATGCAGGAGCAAGAAGGAAAAAAGTATGAATTATACTAAAATGAAATTAAAATGGCGTATTAAATTATTTTAAAACCATGTAAATCAATCACTTACTGACTGCCAACTG